>Ga0181422_1000178_pt1 | contig 20226 bp, 21 predicted proteins | sample 45SPOviralmetaG_FD_130147 | JGI IMG/M metagenome (GOLD analysis project Ga0181422, IMG submission 130147) | Marine viral communities from the oligotrophic San Pedro Time Series (SPOT) site, San Pedro Channel, CA, USA - 45 SPOT_SRF_2013-07-18 | ecosystem: Environmental > Aquatic > Marine > Strait...
GTTCGACTTGCATGTGTTAGGCGTGCCGCCAGCGTACGTTCTGAGCCATGATCAAACTCTCAAGTTTAATAACGGCGCACACTAGCTTTAATAACTTTGAGGTAATCAAAGTTATTTTTCGTTAAAGCGTGTACGACAATTTCTTTATTAACCTAGCCGTCCACACTTCTCTTCTTAAAATTTACGATTTAAAAAAGCTAAGATTTTATTCTAAAATCTACACACCTCTAGCTACGTTAAAATAATAATTTCGAAGAGGTGAGCGGTGGTTTTATTACAATTGGGTCATAAGTCAAGGCGTATATTGAATGATTTAATGAGTAAAATAGCCCTTTTTTGACCATCTGACATTGCAATAAACGTCATATTTTTATAAAAAACAACTATGACGTTTATTCAAAAAATTAGTGTTTTACTCAAAAAAAAATTCAATTTTTTATCTCTTTTAAATACTAATTTCTTTCAAATTCATAAGTTAAATCCATTCTTTTTTATTTCTTTTATTGTAATTTTTTCTGTTCTTTTTTTTATTTCTTCAAGCGTAATTGAAAAAAAAAATGAAAATAATAAAAAAAATTTTAATCAAATAACTCAAAATAACGAATTTTCAAATTTGACAAATTTCTTTATATCAAAAATTACTAGTCCATATGAAGAAATCGATTATGTTATTAAAAATAATGATACAGTAGAGAAAATACTAAGAAAATATAAAATTCAAAATGACGATATCAAAAAGATTACTTTCAAATTAAAGAAAAAAAAACTTGCCAATATCTACTCTGGGAGAAAGCTAAGCATGGTTATAAAGAAGCTAGAGGATGGCTCCAATACTATAGTAAATTTCATTTACCCAGTTAACAAAACTACAAGTATAGAAGTAAGAAAATCACAAAATGATTTTTTAATTAGTGAAAATATTCTACAGCTATATAGAAAAGAGGTTGTAGTTAGAAATACAATAAAAAATAATTTGTATAGTTCAGCGATTGAAGTTGGTGTTGAACCAAATATAGTCGTTGAGTTTGCAAGGATCTTTGGATTTGAGGTAGATTTTCAAAGAGACATTAGAAAAGGAGATTGGTTTGAAATTTTTTACGAAAAATTTGAGGACGATAACAATAAAGTTCGAGATACAGGTAAAATAGTTTATGCTTCAATGTATGTAAATGGAGAAGAAATTAATCTTTATAATTTTAAGTTTAATGATGATGAAGAGTATTACGATATTAAAGGAAAAAGTATAACTAAATCTTTAATGAAGACTCCTATCAATGGCGCGCGCCTGTCCTCTTCGTTTGGTATGAGAAAACATCCTATACTTGGATACAATAAAATGCATAGAGGAACAGACTTTGCTGCTCCTAGCGGGACTCCTATAATGGCTTCTGGATCAGGGACAGTTACAAGAGCTAGATGGTGTGGTGGTGGAGGGAATTGTGTAAAAATAAAACATAACTCTACTTACGAAACTATTTATGCGCACATGAAATCTTTTGCAAAAGGAATAAAAGAAGGAAGAAAAGTTAAACAAGGTCAAATTATCGGATACGTGGGCTCAACAGGATTATCTACTGGTCCGCATTTGCATTATGAAGTATTAGTGAATGGAAAAAAAGTAAATTCTCAAAAATTAAAACTACCATCAGGTAAAATACTTAAAGGTGAAGAAAGAAAGCAATTCGAGTTAGATAGAATTAAAATAGACTTGAGATTAGCAGGACTTAGATAGTTTTAGTTTGAAATTGACTGAGAATTTTTATCTAATTGTTCTTCTTTATCTAAAGATTTTTGGTCTATTGATTTTTCAGTTTGATTTTCTCTTTTATCGTTCAACTCATTAAATCTTCTCAAAAAATGATCAGCGTGTTGTAAGTAATTTTGAGCTAAAACAGGATCTCCATTGCTCTGAGCATCTTTTGCCAATTGTTGATATTTTTGCATAGTTTTTTCCACGTTATGGATGTTGTTCATTGAACCATTGCGGTTAAAGTTCATATTACCATTACCATTTAGACTGTTGGAATTGTTAGAGTTTAAAGATCCACCTCTTCTTCTAAAATTATTTTTTTGAGGTCTAGATCTAAAATTTCTTCTTCGATTATTATTCATTTTAAGTATATTTAGCTATTACGCATCTAGTATTATCTTTATAGTCTTTTATAACGTGTTTTATTCTAAAATTATTATTTAATAATATTTTTGAAACTTTTTTTATTTGCTCATTTCCAATTTCTAAGGCGAGCGTTCCTTTTATCTTTAAGATATTCTTGGATTTGTAGATAACTTTTTTGATAAGGTCAAGCCCATCATTTCCTCCATCTAAGGCTATTCTGGGCTCATATCTTTTAATATCCTCACATAAATTTTTTAAGTCTTTTTTCTCTATATATGGTGGGTTAGAAACAATTAAATCAAACTTTTGGTTAAAAATGTTAACGAATGACTTATTCAAAAATTTAATTCTGTTACCTAATCTAAATTTGACTGAATTTTCTTTTGCTACTTTTATAGCATGGCTGCTAATATCAATGCCCAAACCACTGCAATAATTAAGGTTATTCAATAAACTTAAGATAATACATCCAGTACCCGTACCAATATCTAATATTGATATTTTTTTTTCTTTAAATATTTTAATTAAATAATCTACCAAAAGTTCTGTTTCTGGCCTCGGGATAAGCGTACTTCTGCTAACTCTAAATTTTTTACCCCAGAATTCTTTTTCCCCTAAAATATATGCTATTGGTTCATATTTTGATCTTCTTTTGATAAAATCTTTATAAATCAAAATATTATCTTCATAAATCTTTTGATCAAAGTTTATCAGTAACTCTTCTCTTGATTTTTTAAGAGTTTTTGAGAGCAAAATTTCAGAATCTAATGTAGAGGAGCTAATATTCTTTTCTTTGAGAAGGTTAGCCCCAATATTAATTAATTCTAATACATTCATGAGTTTAAATTTTCTAGCTTTAGATTTTGTTCTTTTAATCTCAATTCTTCGTTCATTTCCTCATGAATTTCACCGCTTAAAAATTCATTCAATTTGTGTAATGTTAAATTGATTCTATGGTCTGTAACCCTGCCTTGTGGAAAGTTGTATGTTCTAATTCTCTCTGACCTATCACCAGTTCCAATTTGATTTCTTCTATTAGTCGATCTTTCTTGGTCTCTTTTTCTTTTTTCAGCTTCATAAACTCTTGATCTCAATATTTTTAGTGCTTTTGCTTTGTTTTTATGTTGAGATTTTTCATCTTGTTGACTCACTACCACCCCGCTTGGAATATGAGTGATCCTTACAGCACTATCTGTTGTGTTAACTGATTGACCCCCCGGTCCACCAGCTCTAAAAACATCGATTCTTAAATCAGTATCTTTAATATCAATATCTACCTCTTCAGCTTCAGGTAAAACTGCTACAGTAGCAGCAGAAGTATGAACTCTGCCTTGCGTTTCAGTTTCAGGTATCCTCTGTACACGATGAACACCTGACTCATATTTTAAATAAGAATAAATATCGTTACCACTAACGGAAAAAATTACCTCTTTAAAACCTCCGGCCTCACTTTTAGAAATATTTATAATTTCTAATTGCCATTTTTTTTTTGAACATACTTTTTCATACATCTTAAATAAATCGGAACAAAAAAGTGAAGCTTCCAAACCACCTGTACCCGCTCTGATTTCAACTATTGCATTTTTATCATCATCATCATCTTTAGGTAATAAAAAAACTTTTAAATCATTTTCATATTTTTCTTTTTTTTTTATCAATTCATCTAAATCTTTTTGAGCTAAATCAATTATTTCTTGATCATTTGATTTATCTTGTACTAGATTGAGTAAATCTTTTTTTTCTTTGTCAAAATTTACATATTCTTTAGCAATAGAAATAATTCCTCCAAGACTTGAATACTCTTTAGATTTTTTTGCAAACAACTTAGGCTCTACACTGCCTGAGGAGAGTTCTTTTTCAAGTGAATCGTGTTTAGAGATAATATCCCTTATTTTTGTAATAGGTATCATGTTAATCTTTAGTTTTTTCTTCTACAAGTCTCACTACTTCATCAATTATATCTGAGCTTGGAACTTTAGAGTGGGGCACTCCAGACAAATATAGAAGATTATTATCCTGCCCCCCACCTGTTAAACCTATTTCTGTTTGTGCTGCCTCGCCCGGGCCATTCACAACACATCCTATAATAGAGAGATTTATGGGTTTTTTTATGTGGGCTAATTTTTTTTCTAATAATTTAACCGTTTCAATTACTGGAAAAGCTTGCCTTGCGCAAGATGGGCAAGAAATTATATTCACTCCTCTTGAGCGAATTCCTAATGATTTTAAAATTTCATAGCCAGCTTTTACTTCGTCAACAGGATCAGATGATAATGATACTCTTATAGTATCTCCGATGCCTTCCATTAGAAGTTGGCCTATTCCAATTGAAGATTTAATGCTACCTGTAAACAAACCTCCGGCCTCAGTCACTCCTAAATGTAAAGGATAGTTACAAATTCCTGAAAGTTTTTTATAAGCTTTGACAGTTAAAAAAATATCAGATGATTTAACACTTATCTTAAAATTAAAAAAATCATTATCTTCTAGTAATTTAATGTTTTGTTGGGCACTTTCTACTAAGGCTTCGGGGCAGGGTTCTTTAAATTTTTCAAGCAAGTTTTTTTCTAAAGACCCGGCGTTAACACCAACTCTAATCGAACAATTATTATCTTTAGCTGCTTTTATTACCTCTAATATCCTTTCATTGTTTCCAATATTTCCAGGATTAATTCTTAGACAACTTGCACCCATTTTCGCTGCCTCAATTGCTCTTTTATAATGAAAGTGAATATCAGCTACAATAGGTGCTGAAACTTCTTTGACGATCTCTTTTAATGCTTTGGTTGACTCCTGGTCGGGACATGAGACTCTTACAATGTCTGCTCCGGCTTCCTCTAAATTATGAATTTGAGTAATTGTAGATTTTACATCAGTTGTTAATGTATTTGTCATTGACTGAACGCTGATCAGTGATTTTCCTCCGACACTAACTTTACCAACTTTAATTTCTCTAGTTGTTTTTCTATTAATTATTCTGTGTGGTCTAACTTGCATTTTAATCTAGATCGAAAATTGTATGTAATTTTTTTATAGCTTTAAGAGTATTGTCTTCCTCTATAATAACTGAGAGCTTTATCTCAGAAGTGGAGATAGCTAAAATATTTATTTTTTCATCAGACAAAGCTCTAAACATTCTATATGTTACTCCTGGCGTAGATACCATTCCAGCTCCTACTATTGAAATTTTAGAGACTTTTTCGTTTTGAATAATGTTTTTATAATTTATAGTGCTACTTTCTTTTAAAATTTGCTTTGTTTTTGAAACATCATCTCGTTTCACTGTAAAAGTAATGTCGGTAGTTTTTTGATCTGAAGAAATATTTTGAATTACCATGTCAACATTTACCTGCGCTTTGCTTAAAGGTTCAAAGATATTAGCAGCAACTCCAGGTTTATCTTCTACTCCGACAATGGTAATTTTTGCATCATCTTTTGAATAAGCTACCCCTGTTACACTTTTTGTATAATCAATATTTTCTTGACTAAAAATTTTTGTTCCTTTTCTTTCGGTAAAAGTTGACTTTACCTCTAGTGGAATATCATACATCATTGCAGTTTGAACTGCCGATGGTTGCATTACTTTTGCTCCTAGAGATGATAGTTCTAACATTTCTTCATAAGATATTTTATCAATTTTTTTTGCAACAGGTATTTTGTTTGGATCAGTTGAAAATACCCCGTCAACATCAGTATATATTTCACAACTATCTGCACTAAATATTTTTGCTAAAGCAACTGCCGTTGCATCAGAGCCTCCTCTGCCTATTGTAGTAATATCTCTATTTTTGGAAATGCCTTGAAAACCAGGTATGATTGCAACTCCGTTATCATCTAAATATTTATTTATATTTTCAACATGCATATTAATAATTCTTGCGTTAGCTTGATCTCCCTCGGTCAGGATAGGTATTTGCCAGTTCATCCATGATTTAGCTTTTACATTTATTTTAGTTAAAGCTCCTGAAAGAAGAGCACAAGTTACTTGTTCTCCTGAGGATAAAAGGACATCAAATTCTCTTTTATTAAATTTATCAGAAATTTCGTTCGAAAGTTTAATTAGTTCGTTAGTTTTTCCTGCCATGGCAGAAACTACTGCGATAACCTTATTTCCTAAAGATTGCTCTTTTTTGATTATATTTGCAACATGCTGAATTCTCTCAGTTGTTCCAACAGACGTTCCGCCAAACTTTAATACTTTTTTAACCATTTAAGAATGTAATATAATAAAATAATGATATTAATAATAATTTAAAATAATATACAAAATGAGTACTACTATAAATAAAGAAGAAATTCAAAAGTTTTCAAAACTAGCTGATGAGTGGTGGGATCTAAATGGAAAATTTAAACCTCTCCATATGTTTAATCCTATAAGAATTGAGTACATTACAGAAAATATTAAAAAACATTTTAACATCAAAAAAAATGAAGGGGATTATTTAAGAGGTTTAAACATTTTAGATATTGGCTGTGGAGGTGGATTAATAAGTGAACCAATGGCCCGACTTGGAGCTAAAGTAACAGGAATCGATGCATCTAAAAAAAATATAAATGTTGCCGATCTACATGCCAAAAAAAATGGGCTTAAAATAAATTATCTTAATACCTCTCCCGAAAACATGAATTCCTCTGAAAAATTTGACATAATTTTAAATCTAGAAATAGTAGAACATGTTGATAATGTAAATTTTTTTATAAAATCTTGTAACAATTTATTAAAAAAGAATGGTTTAATGTTTACCGCTACTCTAAATAGATCTTTTACTTCTTATTTAAAAGCAATTATTGGTGCTGAATATGTACTAAAGTGGTTACCTATTGGAACACATGATTGGAATAAATTTTTAAAACCTGAGGAACTTGAAAAATTTTTGTTTCAAGAAAAATTTTCAACTTTAAATATAAAAGGCTTAAAATTTAATCCATTTAATAAAAAATGGAAAAAAAGTGATGATTTATCAGTTAACTATATTATTTGTAGCCTAAAAAACTAATTGTCTTTATTTACCCAAGGAACTGATAAAAGGTCTATTCCTTCTTCGGCTAGTTCTTCTCTTTCTTCAGGTGTTGTTGTTCCATAAACACCTCTTTTATTTTTTTTGTCATAAAAAACTTCTCTAACTTTTTTACAAAAATCTTTTCCAGCATAATCATAATTTTTCTCAATATACTTTCGTAAAAGTAATAAGTTATTTTTTTCATGTTTTAAATCTTTACCAATTATCTCTATTTGGTCATTTTTATCTTTTGAATTAAAAATCATTGGTGCCATTATTGATTTAGTAATTTTTTTTGAGGAACAATAAATACACTCTAGCAAATTTTTTTTATTCAATTTATCAAATTCTGCTGAATTTGAAAACCAACTTTCAAATTCATGATCATTTTTACATTTTAAGTTATATTTTATCATTTAATTTCTATAATCCGCATTAATATCAATGTAGTCATGCGTGAAATCACATGTATAACATTTAAATGTGTCATTACCCAATTTTAAATTCACTTCAATCTCTATTGAGTCCCATTGCATATATTCTTTCAATTTTTTTTCATCGTAACTTTCAGAAATCTTGCCATTTTCAGCAACCACAAAACCTCCTATTTTAATTTTTAATTTTTTTTGATCCACAATTTCTCCCGACTTTCCTATACCCATTGCTATTCTTCCCCAGTTGGGATCTTCTCCTGCTACTGCAGTTTTAACTAAAGGTGAGTTGGCAATTGAAAAAGCAATATTTTTTGCACTACTAAGAGACTTCGCATTAATAACATTAATTGTTATAAATTTTTTTGCTCCCTCTCCATCTACAACTACTTGTTTTGCCAAGTTCAAACATAATTTTTTCAATGCTATCTCAAACTTTTGTATTGCTTTGTCATTCAAAGAAATATTCTGACCAATTTTAACTGCTCTTGTAGAAAAAATAGAGACCATATCATTTGTTGACTGATCACTATCAACAGTAATCGCATTAAAAGAATTTGCTACTGCTCTTTTTAATAGAGTCTTTAGTAAGTTTGAATTGATATCTGCATTGGTAAAAATAAATGAAAGCATTGTAGCTAAATTTGGAGCTATCATTCCTGAACCTTTGGCAATTCCTGAAATTTTTATCAATTCATCTCCAATGATAATTTCTTCATATGCTAATTTTGGTTTAGTATCCGTTGTCATGATTGCTGAAGCCATTTTTATCCAGTACATCTTGTTATGTTCTGCCCTTAATCTGTCAACTAAATCTGACAAACGTTGTCTAATTTGTTCAACAGGAAACTCTTCTCCTATCACACCCGTTGAAGCAAAAATTAAATCTTTAATCTTTACTGTTTCGCTAGTTCCTTTTTGATTTTTTGACTCTTTTATAGTCAATACTCTTGATAAGTTTTTTGCTAATATATCGATACTTTCCTTACCTTGTTTTCCTGTAAACGTATTAGCATTTTTTGTATTTACCAATAGACCCTTTATAATTTTTTTATGAGCACTATCATTCCAGGGAATAAATTCAGCTGTAATACTGTTTGTAGTTGTCAATGTTGCGTAATTAGCTCCTTTAGAAAAATAAAATAAAGCAAGATCATCTCTTCCATCTTTGTAAAGATCAGCAGAAATAGAAGCCATTTCTAAACCATCTATCTGCTTAAGGCTTTGAAACTCACCCATTTTAGATAATTTTGTTTTATCGTTTAAGAAATTTTTAATATTTATTGTCATTATTGCTGTTTAATTTAAATTAATAATACATATATAGGTGTATAATGAATTTATTTACAAGAACTTTTAGTAAAATATTTAAAAGCTCTAATCAACAAGAATTAGACAAAATTCAAAACATTATTGAGGCAATAAATAATAAAGAAAATGAAATAAAGTCTTTAACTGAGGCTGATTTCAAAGAAAAGACATTCAATTTTAAAAAAAATGCTCAAAATGGATCACTTAATATAAACGAAATTATTCCAGAAGGTTTCGCTTTAGTCAGAGAAGCCGCGGCTAGAACCTTGGGTGAAAGACATTACGATGTTCAACTGGCAGGTGGATTAATTCTTCACAGTGGGAAAATTGCAGAGATGAAAACTGGGGAAGGTAAAACTCTTGTATCTACTCTACCAGCTTACTTAAATTCTTTGGAGGGAAAGGGCGTCCATATAGTAACTGTAAATGATTATTTAGCTAAGAGAGACTCAGAGTGGATGGGCAAAGTTTACAGATACTTAGGGGTGTCAACTGGCTGTATTACCAATAACATAGATGATGTTGAAAGAAAAAAAAATTATAAAAATGATGTTACGTACGCAACAAACAATGAATTAGGTTTTGATTATTTAAGAGATAATATGAAATATGAACTAGAAGAAATGGTACAACAAAATCATAATTATTGCATTGTTGACGAAGTTGATAGTATTTTAATTGATGAATCCAGAACGCCACTTATCATTTCAGGTAAACTTGAAGATAAAACTACTCTATATGTTACTTCGAATGAATTTATAAAACATTTGCAAAAAAAGGATTATGAATTAGATGAAAAAAATAAAAATGTGATACTTACCGATATAGGAATTGATAAAATAGAAAAACTTGCAATTCAAAAAAGAATTTTAAAAAATAATAATTTTTATGATCCTGCTAATCTAGACTTAGTTCATCATGTGAATCAAGCTTTAAAGGCAAATTTGCTTTTCAATAAAGATACTGATTACATAATAAGAGATAGCAAAGTTCAAATAATTGATGAATTTACCGGCAGGGTGTTAGATGGAAGAAGGTTTTCTGATGGTTTACATCAAGCAATAGAGGCAAAAGAAAATGTTAAAGTTGAAGAAGAAAATCAAACTTTAGCATCTATTACATATCAGAATTATTTTAGATTATATAAAAAGTTGTCTGGAATGACTGGAACAGCCATGACAGAAGCAGAAGAGTTTTTTGATATTTACAAATTACCTGTAGTCTCTATTCCAACAAATCAAAAGATGTTACGTAAAGATTTTAATGATCAAATATTTAGAACTGAAAAAGAAAAATATAATGCTATCACAAACAAAATAATAGAATGTAATAAAAAAGGTCAACCAGTTCTAGTAGGAACGACAAGCATTGAAAAATCAGAAAAAATTTCTTCTTATCTTAATGATAAAAAAGTTGATCATAATGTTCTGAACGCTAAACAACATGAAAAAGAGGCAAACATTATAGCTGAGGCAGGTAAAATCAATGCGGTGACAATCGCTACCAATATGGCTGGGCGTGGAACAGATATTAAATTAGGTGGTAATAAAGATTTTATTTATGATGGGAAAAAAGAAAATAAAGAGGAAATTAAAAAAAATGAAGAAAAAATAAAAAATTTAGGAGGGTTGTTTATAATAGGTACTGAACGTCATGAGAGTAGAAGAATAGATAACCAATTAAGAGGTAGGGCTGGAAGACAGGGCGATCCTGGAGGGACAATTTTTTTTATCAGTTTACAAGATGAGTTGATGAGAATTTTTGGAGGAGACTCAATTGATGGTGTGCTTAAAAAATTAGGATTAAAAGAAAATGAGTCAATTGACCATCCATGGATTAACAAAGCAATGGAAAGAGCTCAAAAGAAGGTGGAAAGCAGAAACTTCGATATTAGAAAAACATTAATTAAATTTGATGATGTGATGAATGATCAAAGACAGGTTATATTTTCTCAAAGGCTAAGAATTTTAAAAGAAAACAATATCAATAATCTATTGAAAGATTTTTTTGATGAAATACTTTTAAATTTGAACATTGTTCGTACCAATTTTCAGAAATCAGGGGATGAAAAAAACTATCTAACAGAAATTAAGAATATCACTGGAAATGTCATTAGTGACGACAAAATACTTAAATTTGGCAGTCTAAGCGAAATAGAATTTAATAAAAATATTCAAAATTTATACTCTGATAAGAAAAATTCAAGAATCAAAATCTTAGGTGAGAGTCAAAATAATAGTCTAGAGAAAAAAATATTTTTACAAATAATTGATTTTTCTTGGAGATCACATTTGCAATATTTAGAACAACTAAGGCAGGTAATTGGCCTAAGACAATACGGCCAAAAGGATCCTTTATCAGAGTTTAAAAAAGAAGCTTTTGTCTTATTTGAAGGGCTGTTATTAAAAATAAAAAACGATTTAATAAAATTTCTTCTGAATCTAAATATAGTTGTGTCAAAAGAGGAAATTAGTGAAGCAAAAGAAGAACAAATTCAGAATGATAACTCACAAAAAAAAATTGGAAGAAATGAAAAATGTCCGTGTGGATCAGGAAAAAAATTTAAACATTGTCATGGAAATATTTAAATTTTTTTAAAGGCATTTAAAGCTTTTAATCTAGCATCTTCATGTTTAACGATTGGGTGAGGATAATCTCTTCCTAACTTAAAATTATCTTCATTAAACTCCCAGGGTTTATGAATAAATTTTTTTGATAGAATTTTTAGTTCTGGTACCCATTTTTTTACATACTCTCCTTCTTTGTCAAATTTTTCACCCTGCAAAATTGGATTAAATATTCTAAAATAAGGTGCAGCATCTGCACCACAGCCAGCAACCCACTGCCATCCTGCAACATTGCTTGCTGGGCTATAGTCTAATAAACAATCTCTAAAATATTTTTCTCCTTCTTTCCAATTAATTAACAAATGTTTTACTAAAAATGAACCAACAATCATTCTCACTCTATTGTGCATCCATCCGGTAGAATAAAGCTCTCTCATACCTGCATCAACTATAGGATATCCTGTTAAACCTCTTTTCCAAGCAAAGAGCAATTTTGAATTTTTTTCCCACGGAAATTTATCAAATTTTTTAGAGTAATTACTTCTTAACATATGCGGAAAATGATTAATTAGTGAATGATTAAACTCTCTCCAACCAATTTCGGTTAAAAATTTTGATGTTCCAATAGTCTTTGGTTTGTTTTTTTTACATTCATTCCAAATAGTTTCAACATGAATCTGACCAAATTTTATGAAGGGAGATAATTTTGATGTTCCTATTATGTTGGGGAAATTTCGACCTTCTGAATAATTTACAATTCTTTCATTAATAAAAGTTTGTAATTCTTTTAAAGCACTTTCTTCATTAGGTGACCAGATTTTTTCAAATCTTTTATACCAATTTTTTTTCGGTAAAATTTTATTTGATGCTATACAATTCTTAAAATAATTTATTTTTTTCTTGCGTTTTTTAACTTCATTATTTTTTGGTGGAATTTTCTCAATATAATATTTTTCTGCATTCCTCCAAAATGGAGTGAATACTTTGAAGGGGGTGCCGTCATTTTTCTTAATATCATCTATTTCATTTAGAGCGTTGCCCCTAAATCTTTTAAATGAAATATTTTTGCTCCTCAAATTATTTGATAGATATTTATCGAATTTTAAAAAATCTGGCTCATACACCCTATTCCAATAAATATTAAAATTTTTTTTTTTAATTAGTTTATCAAAAAATAGCTTGAAAGAGCTTGTTTCAATTATTTCAAGATTTATATTCAGATCGTTTAATTTTTTTTGGAAATTTTGAAGAGATTTACTCAACCACCATTTTTGAGCTTCTTGGTTTTTATATACTTCCTTTTTATATAGGTAAAAAACTACAACTTGTTCATGATTTTTAGTAGCTTCAGCTAGTCCATCATTTTTTAAAATTCTAAAATCATCTCTTAACCAGAAAAGCCCAATTTTTTTATCCATAGTAAAATAATTATCAGATTAATTTTTGTATTTCGATGTGTAAAACTGGTTGATGGTGGCCTTGGTAAGAATCGCACTTACGACACATACCTTTTCAGGGTACTGCTCTACTACTGAGCTACAAGGCCTAAAATCTAAAAGTAATTCTACCTTTAGTTAAATCATATGGTGTCATTTCAACCATAACATTATCTCCTGCAAGAACTCTAATTCTATTTTTTCTCAATTTTCCTGCAGTATGAGCTAGAATTTCATGATTATTTTCTAACTTAACTCTAAACATTGCGTTAGGCAAAAGTTCGGTAACTTTTCCTTTAAATTCTAATGTTTCTTGCTTCGCCAATTATTTTCCTTTTTTTAATCTTATTTTTACTGAATTAGCATGACCATCTAAATTCTCATGCTTGGCTAAATTTATAACCGATGAGCTTAATCTTTCAATACCTGTTTTTGATATTTTTATTAATGAGTGCCTCTTTAAAAAATCATAGACTGATAAACCTGATGAAAATCTTGAAGATCCAGAAGTTGGAAGTACATGATTTGGGCCGGCTATATAATCACCTATAGCTTCTGGAGAAAACTTTCCTATAAAAATAGAACCCGCATTTTTGACTTCTCTTAGTATTTGATCATTTATTTTTGTGTACAATTCTAAATGTTCAGGAGCAATAATATTAATAATTTCAATAATATTTTTTTTATTGTTTGTTAAAATAGCTAAACCGAAATTTTTTAAACTTTTAGTAGCAATTTTTTTTTTGGGTAAATTTTTTAATTGTTTTTTTAAAGAATTATTTACCAGACTAATAAGGCTTTTATTAGTAGTAATTAAAATTGATTGGGCAAAGATGTCGTGTTCGGCTTGTGCAATTAAATCAGCAGCCACCAAATCTGGATCTGAGTATTTATCAGCAACTATGCTTACTTCGGAGGGACCAGCTACCATATCTATGCCGACATCACCAAAAACCTCTTTTTTTGCATTAGCTACAAAAGTATTTCCAGGTCCAACTATTTTGTCTACTTTTTCAAAACTTTTTGTTCCATATGCAAAAGCTGCTATTGAATGTGCTCCACCTGTTTTGTAAATTTTTTTTACCCCACATTTTTTCGCAGCATAAACTATAGCAGGGTTAATTTTTGAGTCTAAAGATGGAGTGGTTAAATAAATATTTTTTACGCCAGCTACAATAGCAGGAATACAATTCATCAAAACAGTGCTTGGATAACTGGCCGTTCCACCAGGAACATAGACGCCAACTTTTTCTATTGGAGAGTATTTATATGAAAGTTCATTTTTGAAAGAGTCTTTATATTTATAAGATGAAAATTTTTGCTTTAAATGAAATTTTTTAATTCTATTATAGGCTAAGTCAATAGCCTTTTTGATATTTTTATCAATTTTTTTTGATATTAAATTAATCTCTTTCTTAGAAAACGATATTCTTGTTGACTTATTTTTTATTTTTGAAAACTTTTTTTCATATCTTATTACTGCTTTATCACCATCTTTTTTAACTATCTTTAAAATTCTATTAACAACTGATAATTTATTTTTTTGGATAGATTTTCTTTTATACAAAAAAGTTTCTAATACTTTTGACGATTTATTGTTTCTATATTTTAAAATTTTTAACATTATATTGTTTTATGTTTAGGTTTATTTTTTGTATCCCAAGCCTCTCCTTGGTCATCCAACGTAACTTCAATTACCTCGGATATAACTCTTATAATCGAGTCACCTGCAAAAATTATATTCATTTCATAGTTATTATCAGGCATCTTATTTGTTTCAATAGCTAGAAAATCTAAGAATTTGTCTTTTTTTGTTTGATTTATATTTTTTGATATCACTTCCATAACATTTTCAAATTTTAATACAGTTCTAATACGTTTGTTCTTTCGAAAAACACCTTTTTCGACATCTTCCCACATAAAACGGTTTAATTGCATAAGGAAGATTTTATTTTTTTTTAAATTAGCAATATCAGAGAGGCTTGCAATTGAGTCTTGTAAATGAGCGGAAACTACTCTTATGTCTTCTTCCGTCCTAGCTATAAGCTTCAAATTTTTGGCTTTCATCTAAACCCGTCTTATTTCTGCTTTACAACTTTTTAGTTTATTTTCTAAAAATTCATATCCCCTATCTAAATGATATATTCTATTAATTAATGTTCTATTTTCCGCTACTAATCCAGCTAGTACTAAACTTACAGAAGCTCTCAAATCAGTAGCCATTACTTCTGCTCCAGTTAACTTTGTAGGTCCTTTGATCACTGCCGTTTTACCCTTAATTTCAATATTTGCTCCCATCCTTCTCAGTTCAGGAACATGCATGAATCTATTTTCAAATATATCCTCTTTAATTTTTGATACTCCATTAACTTGAGTCAACAGCACCATTAATTGTGCTTGTAAATCTGTTGGAAAGCCAGGATATGGTCTTGTAACAATATTTACTCTTTTTAAATTCTTACTTTTTTTAACTATGATAGATGATTTTTTTTTAATTATTCTAACACCCATCTTCTTAAGTGTATCAATTTCAGTTTTTACAATTTGAGGTATTATTTTGTCTAAAATTATCTCTTTTTTAACCATTAATGCAGATGCGATCATATAAGTTCCTAGTTCTATTCTATCGAAAATAACCGTATGGTTAATTTTTGTTTCTTTTGTCTCATTTTGAAAAATAGTTATTGTTCTACCTTTCAAATTTATTTTAGCACCAAGCTTTTTAAGAAAAAAAATTAAATCTTTAATTTCTGGTTCAACGGCACAATTTTTCAAAATAGTTTTTCCTTTAGCTTTAAATGCAGCTAATAAAGCATTTTCAGTTGCACCAACTGATATAGATGGAAATTTTATATTCGTTCCAGTTAAACCGTTTTTGGCATCAGCTAAAATATAACCATCCTTAATTTTTATTTTGGCTCCCAACTTTTTTAAAGCGTACAAGTGTAAATTAACTGGTCGTGTTCCAATTGCACATCCTCCCGGTAATGAAACTTTTGCTCTTCCATATCTTGTTAATAGTGAACCTAGAACTAGCACACCTGCTCTCATTGTTTTTACGAGCTTATAAGGCGCCAATGTATTTATATTTTTATTATTGTTAGTAATTTCAATCATATTTCTTTTTTTATATATTTTTGTTTTAAGCCCGATGAAATTTAATAATTCAACCATAGTGAATATGTCTTTAACAAGAGGAATATTTTTTAGACAAACTTTTCTAGCTAAAATAGATCCTGCTAGAATAGGTAGTGTTGAATTTTTTGAACCTGATATAGAGATTTTTCCACTTAATTCTTTCTTCCCTTTGATTATAAGCTTTTGCATTAACAGAGATTAAACTTTTGGAAGTGTTACACCTTTTTGTTTCATGTATTTACCTTTTCGATTAGCGTAAGTTACACTTGGTTTTTCGTTGCCTTTTAGAAAGATGAATTGAGCTACTCCCTCATTTGCATAAATTTTTGCTGGTAGTGGCGTTGTATTAGAAAACTCTAAAGTCACATGGCCTTCCCAGCCAGGTTCTAAAGGGGTCACATTTACAATAATTCCACACCTGGCATAAGTGGATTTTCCTAAGCAAACAACTAATACATCATCAGGTATTTTAAAATATTCCATGGTTCTGGCCAATGCAAAGGAGTTTGGAGGTATTATGCATTCTTTGCTTATCTTTGTCACAAAACTTTCTTTCTTAAAAACTTTTGGATCAACTACTCCTGAGTTTACATTAGTAAATATTTTAAATTCATTAGATACCCTTGCATCATACCCATACGAGGATAATCCGAAAGAAATTTTTCCTTTTCTTACCTGCTTACTAACAAAAGGCCTTATCATTCTCTTTTGTATAGCTGCTTTTTTAATCCATTTGTCTGAAAGAACAGTCATTTCTTCTTTTTTTCTATTTTAATTTTTTTTCTTTTTTTTAGATTTTTTTTCAAAGCAGCCTCACGACTTTTATTAAGAGAATCTTTTTTTTCAAAAGATTTCATTTGAAAAATTAATTTTTATCTGGATTTGTTAAGTCCTCTAATGTTATAGGTTTATCAATGTCATGCATCAATTTTTCCTCGGACTCTTTAGAGTTGCTGACTGAACGCTTAGCTCTTCTTTGCTCAATTCTTGCTTTCCGCTTAGCTTCTTTTTTCATAGCTTTATCGCCTCGCGTAGATTTATAGTCGTAGTGAATTCCCATATTGAGCGTCCCTTCATTAATTTTTAAATTTACTTCTTGAAGCTCTGTTTTGCAAGCCTCTAGATTGAACCTTCTGAATAATCATAAATAATATCGACAAAATTACGGCAACTATTACATCTTGAAGGGGAGTTGCATTTGGAAAACCATAATTCCACAATACCACTAAAACTAACCATGCCAGCCAATTTATTTTTTTAAGCATCTATTTTACAACCCTGCTCATTACAATTTTTACCTGAATTAATATTATTAAAAAAATCTACAGCCCTAATAGCTGTCATCATATGGTTTTTATAAATATTAAGATACCCGTTTAAGCCAACAGATAATTTTTTTGCTTCATTCATCATCCCGCATTTTACTAAATTTATTAGCATAACAGCGTTGCCATTAGGAATAGTGTTGTCACCTATGTCAATAGGTTTAAAAAAAGTATCGTTGTTGTTTTTAGGATTTTTTTGAAAAATGTTTTTATCCTCTAAAAAAAATTTAGCTATAGCCTCTTGAGAAAGTTTTCTAGCTAAATCCTTGTATTTAAAATTCATTGTTTTGTCTGACAAATCGTTAGTTGCATTAATTAAAAAAGCATAATCTTCGATAAAAACAATATTTTTTGAGTAACTGTGATGAATTGTATGTTTAATGTATTTTTTTTCAATTTTTGAGTAAAACTCTTCAGCTAATTTTAAATATTCTTTTTTTGGCAAAATTTCATTTGCAGCAATTAAAGCGCTAATCATTAAGCAATTCAAATCCAATTGGGTTTTATCATCAAAAAAAGGTTTATTTCTTTTCGATCTGATTTGTAAAAGTTGTTTTAAAATTTCTTTAGTTGGTTTTTGTTTTTCAACTAAAATAATTTTATTTTCCCAATTTCCTTCTGGGTTAATCACAAAATATTTTTCAATATTTTCTATATCTTTAACTTCATTATAAGAGTAAATATAATATTTACCTTCCTCCCCATCACTATCTGCGTCATAAGCAGACCCAAGAAAACCTTCGTTATTAATGAAGTTTTTTATTAAAAATTCAATTGTTTGTTCTAATTTTTCTTTGAAATAATTGTCTGAATTAATTTTACAATATTTTGAAAGCAACAATATAAATTGTGTATTATCATAAAGCATTTTTTCAAAGTGTGGGATTACCCAATCTTCATCTACTGTATAACGAGCAATTCCACCCTCGACTTGATCATAAATTCCTTTAGAACAAAGTTGCTTAATAATTAGCTCAACTGGTTTCAAGTACTTTGTATCTTTAGATGTATTATAAAAATAAAGTAAAGTTTCGAATAAATTAAAAGTTGGAAATTTTGGTGCACCTTTATAACCTCCTTTCACCGGGTCTAAATGAGTCAATGACATTTCTAAAATAGGCTCAAGATCTTGACTCAAAACAGAATTTTTTTTTAAATCTAAATTTTTAATAATTAGATCTTTTTGACCTATAATTTTTTCTCTTTGATCCTTATAAGCATCAGAAACCTTTTGAAGAACTTCTATAAATGATGGTAATCCATTTTTTGCTTCTTTGGGAAAATATGTGCCTCCCATAAATGGTACACCATTTTCATCAAGGAACATTGTTAAAGGCCACCCACCACCTGTTTGATTGAAAAGTTGAAACGAACTTTGAAAAATGAAATCTAAATCTGGCCTTTCCTCTCTATCAACTTTAATATTTACAAATAGTCCATTCATAATTTTTGCCGTCTCCTCATCTTCAAAACTTTCGTGAGCCATCACATGGCACCAGTGACAGCTTGCATATCCAATACTTAGTAAAATAGGTTTTTTAATTTTCTTAGAAAATTCTAATGTTTCCTTAGACCAAATCTGCCAATTAACAGGATTATCTTTATGTTGCTTAAGATACGGACTTAAATCATTAGATAGATTATTTTTATTTATTTCTATCATCAAAAAATTTTTTCTTAATTAATATAGATAGAATCATTAGGCAAACAAACATTAAGATAGGTACATAAATTTCTTTTGATAAAATTAAGTTAATCATGCTAAAATTATTAGCTTGTTTTACATAAACATTTAATCCAGCTCCTATTGTATTCATGATGAAGAAGCTTGGTATGAATCCTAAAAGGCTGGATAAAAAATAATTTTTATTTTTAATCCCAAAAAGTATTGGCAATAAATTTTGTAAAAAGAAAGGAATACCTAAACCTCCAGTCAATCTATAAATAAAAAAGTAAAAAAATTCATTTTTTTGAAACAATGAAATGTATTTTGAAAATTTTTTTTCTAGTATCATTTTGACTATATCTCTAAAAAAAAAATTCCCAATTGCATATAATGCTAAAGCACCAAATGATAGAGATAAAACAGATATAGCTGTACCAAGCCATTGACCAAATAATATTCCTGAAATTATTAAAATTGGCAATCCAAAGCCAAGAAGCATTACCCAAATAATTCCAAAGAAAAAAAAATATATTAAATTAATAAATATATTTGAGCTAATGTACAAATCTAAGTTAGACTGTAATTCTTTGTAGTATGAAAAATCATCCAATCTACCAATTTGAATACTTGCAAAAATAAAATATAAGAAAGCAATAAGTATAATTAAGTAAGAAATACCCAAAGATACTTTCAAATTTTTTCTCATAATTTACCTGTACAATAGACAACAATTAAAATATATACCTTAAAATATTTATGAAAAGAACATATCAACCCAGTAATTTAGTAAGAAAAAGAAGACACGGTTTTAGAGCAAGAATGTCTACAAAAACTGGCAGACAACTCATCGCTCGTAGGCGGGCTAAAGGAAGAAAAACTCTTTCTACTTAAAAATAAATGGTTAAGCTTGAAAGTTTAAAAGAAAGCAACCAATTCAGAAAAGCACTTAAAGAAAAAAAAGTTCATACTGATTATTATTCTATTTTTGCTGCCAAAAAATTTTTTACTCCCAAACATAAAGCTAATTTACTTATTAGTTTTGTCATGAAAAAAAAAATTGGAAATGCAGTCAAAAGAAACAAAATAAGAAGAAAATTAAAAGCAATTGTACAAATATTGTTAAAAAAAAGAGGTGCAATTGATAAGGATTACACTTATATAGTTTTCGGTAAGTCTAATGCTTATGCTCAAAAACAAGATGTGCTTTTGCCATTAATGGAGAAAAGTTTTAGTAAA
>Ga0181422_1000179_pt1 | contig 20171 bp, 20 predicted proteins | sample 45SPOviralmetaG_FD_130147 | JGI IMG/M metagenome (GOLD analysis project Ga0181422, IMG submission 130147) | Marine viral communities from the oligotrophic San Pedro Time Series (SPOT) site, San Pedro Channel, CA, USA - 45 SPOT_SRF_2013-07-18 | ecosystem: Environmental > Aquatic > Marine > Strait...
AAGGATCATCAGTTGGTATGTTGGAATTCAGTGGTGCAGGTGTGAACAGTCTAAGACAATACTTGAATGATTGTGAAGGCAAGATGGGAAAACTGGGAGCAAGACTTTTAGAGAAACCATCTGCTCAACCAGAAACGGCAGAAACAACTTCTATCAGACAAGCGGCAGAAGGATCTGCTCTTATCACAGTTGTAGAATCTGTAGATGCTGGTATAACAATGGCATTGAAATATTGTGCTGATTATATGAACATAGATATTGATTCAGTTGATGCTGAATTGAACAGAGACTTCATTGATGCTAAAATGAATTCTAAATCATTGATAGAATTGATACAGGCATATCAAACTGGCGGCATATCAGAAGAAACTTTATACTACAATCTACACAAAGGTGAAATACTACCACCTGATCATAACAGAACAGAAGAGATCACACGATTACAAGGGCTGAAAGAAACAGTGGAGCAACCATCACAGCCTAAGAACCTTGATCAACCACATCCACCAATGCAGAGCAAAGACTCATTGGTAAGTCATATGAGAGAGATGATTGAACAAGGATACACAGACGAAGAGATCAAACAAGTGCATCCAGAAATGGACAGCTACTTCAACGGAGGAGATGACAATGGCAATGACTAAAAAGAAAAAGAAAAAAGGCGGCAAAAGAGGCGGCAAAAAAGGTGGCAGACGAGGTTAATTGGTCTGACTACTTTGCATCTATTGTTTCAGTATGTCCCTGGTCTAAAGCATACTGGCAAAAACAAAAAATAGATATTTGTGAATGGACAGGTGAACTAAAAGAGTTGGGTGACTATGTTGCCCGTGTTTATAAACTACCAAATGCAAGTGCCTACAAGTTGAACAAGTTGATGAAACAGTTCAACGAAGATAGACCCAAAGAAGAATTCTTGTATTCACATCCAAAGTTTGGAAGACATTCAACTCCAATACCAGTGTTGATACAACAAGATCATCAATTGCTAACTGACATAAGAAACAACTTGAAAAAAAGATAGCGATTGATACTAAATACTACTATAATAAAAGTTAACCGTGCTTAACAACAGGAGGACTCGTATGTCTACAGAAGAAGCAAACAACACACAATCAAACGAACAATCAACTCAACCTTTAACATTATTTGTTGATTCATTAGAATCAATACCTGAATCTTTACATTCATTTTATGAACAGCAAGAAGATGGTTATAAGTTAAACATCAAAAATGCTGTACCATCAGCGAAGTTAGATGAATTCAGAACCAACAATAGAAAACTAAATTCTGAATTAGAAGATCTAAGAAAACAGATGAACTATTTTGACAAAGATGAATATGACAGATTGAAAAATCAATATTCAAAAGATAAAGCAAAAGGTTCAATACCAGAAACTGATGTTGAACAAACTCTATCAAAAAGAACTGCTGAAATGAAAGCAGACTATGAGAAGAAGTTAGAAGAGTTGAACAATCAATACACATCAACAAATCAAAAATTATCAACTGTCTTGATTGACAATGAAGTCCAATCAAATGCAACCAAGTACAATGTAAGATCAACAGCTATGGAAGATGTTCTTTTAAGAGCAAAGACTGCCTTCGTTTTAGAAGATGGTAAAGCTGTTGCCAAAGATCCAAATGGTGAGATAGTTTATAACTCACAAGGTGAGCCTTTGACAATTGAACAATGGGTCAACAAATTACAAAAGACGGCAGGACATTTGTTTGAAGAATCAACTGGTGCTGGAGCAAGAGGACAAAAGACTCCTGTTCAACAACCAGCGAGAAAAATGACAGGCCTTGAAATGATTAACCAAGGTTTGAAAAGAAAGAACTAAATATCAACATAATATCCGTGATATTATAGGACAGACGATCTGTTATGTTTATTAACTACAAGACATAATAAGGAGGAAAATAATTATGGCTTACTTAACACAATCACTTAACGCGGTTGTTTCTAATGAATTTTTCCGTAATCCTATATACCCAGGAATAGCGGATGCAATTCAAGAAGCGGCATCGTTTTATGAGTTCGTACCTTTTACAGCAATTAAAGGTTCATCAATTGGTGTCCAAGAGAACTCAGATCAAAACTTAACTGCTTTCGTGGCAGACGGTGGCGATTTAGACACTGGAAACTCAATCAACCAATTAACAACTGCATTCAGAAACTACAATATCAAATCAATAGCTGGTTTGGCAAATATTGGTACAGTATCTAATGCTGGTGCATCAGCAAATGGTGTTGACCTAATGGCTGTGGCAATTCAAGCGAAAGCAAGAGATATCGCAAGAAAAGTCTACAAACAAGTTGTTAAAGGAACTGATAACGGTGACGCATCAGGTTTCAGAGGCTTAGATGATTTCTATGCTGATGCTGATGGCGAACTACACGGCAAAAACGAGCTAACACCATCTGCTGGTGGTGATGATATAGCTGATGTTTTAGATCAACTTTTAAACTCAATCACAGCGGCTGATCCAGAATTCATTATGATGAATGGAACAATCTTGAACAAATTTACTTCAAGAATGAGAGCATCTGGGGCTGGTTTTAACTATGTGACTACACCTGTGACGAACAGAAATGTTCTTTCATATCAAGGTGTGCCAATTTTCAGAAATGATCACATCACAGTTCACACAACAGACAAGCACGAAATATATGCTGGCTGTTTTGAAAAAGGTGGAAACACTGGAATCACAATGCTATATCCTGAAGGGACTCCTGCAGGCTTAGAAGTTGTAGATTTAGGTGAATCTGAAAAATACTTAGGCAGAGTGACAAGAGTAGCTCAGCATACTGCTTTGGCTGTTATGAACAGCGAAGGTCTTGCTAAGATGACTGTTGACTTATCTGACAACGCATCTCTATAATTTTACATTATAGATATACCATTAAACAAGGGCCTTTATGGCCCTTGTTTTCCCTATAATCACTAAATACAAGTGAGGATCACATTATATGGCTTTAACATTAATTACAACTGCAGGTGCAACAAATTCAAACTCATATGCCACTGTTTCAGAGGCAAATACCTATCACGATTCAATCAGAGAAGAAGCAGATCAAGTTTGGTCAGCATTACACGATGGCAAGAAAGAAAGACTTCTTGCTATGGCAACAAGATTGATTGATGAACATTTTGTATTTTTAGGTTATAAAAGAAATTCAAATCAAGCATTACATTGGCCAAGATCAGGTGTTGTGAAAGATGGAAAATATGCTTATGGAACATTTGAAAACCTTGATGAAACAACGATACCACAATTTGTAAAAGATGCCACATCAGAATTTGCAAGATTACTTTCAGCAGAAGACACAACTGCTGATGATGATACTGCTGGATTCAAACAACTAATGGTACAAGGTATCAGTTTAACAATGGATCAGAGTTCAAGATTATCAAAAGGTGTTATCAGATCAAGTGTTTATTCAATATTAAGAAAATATGGAGATTACATTCCAAGTCTAAACGCAGGATCAGGCGGCATAGGTCAAAATAGATTAGTAAGGAGTTAGTCCAATGGGATTAAGGTCTGCTATACAATCAGCAACAAATAGTGCCTTTAGTGCTTTAGGTGATATACCTATTTCAGTCACGTACACTCAGGTTTCATCAGGTGGATACAATGCCTCAACAGGTACAACAACTGAGACAACAAGTTCAACAACATTGACAGCATTGATAACAAAATTTGAACAAGAGAACATAAATGCAGGATTGGCACAGACAACTGATAGACAGATGTTGATTCCTGGTAAAGATTTATCATTAACACCAAAACCACAAGACAGAGTAAATTTTGAAGATTCAGATTATGAAGTGACCAAAGTTGAAAGAGATCCTGTGACAGCTTTATATAAATTGCACATAAGGGAAAGATAATATGGCTTTGACAATACCACAAGCATTGAAAAGAATTGATCGTATAATGAATCAAGTACAAGAAGGTTTCACAATTGAAGGACAACAAACTGTGAAATCCAAGACACCTGTTAGAACAGGTAAACTACAAAGAGGTTGGAATTCAAGAAGTGCAAAGTTTGGTCGTGTATCAGAAATAAAAAATGATACACCCTATGCAGGGTTCGTGGAAAACGGATCCTCAAAAATAAGACCAAGAAAAATGGCGGCACAGACTGTTCAAAGTCTAAGAACTAGAGCAGACTCAATCGTCAGAAAGGCAGTGAAATAGATGACCTTTCAAGCAGAGAGATCCAGCATTGAACAGCGATTAGTTGACAACCTATCAGGAGTGTATATTCAATTTGATAATGTACTTGGATTGGTTGACAATGCTGGTAATATCGTAAACACAGCTGAACAATTAGACGAGTGGGTTAGCCTAACAATTTTAACCAATGATTCTACTCAAGCAGAATTAGGCTCAAAATTCTCAAGACAAGAAGGTATCATAAGTGTACAGGTATTTGTTAAAACAGGTACAGGAACGCAGAGAGCAAGAGTCATAGCAGAATCAATTAGAACAATATATCATATAGTAAATTTTGGTGATATTACAACAAGAGCTTGTAGTATGACCGTGGTTGGTGAATCAGCGGGTAGTCAGGACACAGATAACTTCTATCAGATCAATTTAGACATTCCGTATTTCAGGCATCAATCATAAATATTAATAGGAGAACAAAACAATGGGAATACCAAGTGCAAGTTTAACACAACTGATAATACAAAAAGAATCTGCTTTAGCAGGTGGAAGAACAGATAGCAAAGTTCCAATTAGAGCAACATCTGAAAGTATTGTTGCCGCTGTATCAACTATCTCTTCAGAAGAGATTGATGCAACAAGAAATGTATCTGATTTAAACAAAGTATCATCACAAGCAGAAGGTGACATTGAATTTGAATTCTCAGCAGATGGTCCATTTGATGCATTCATTTGTGCTGTGTTAGGAACAGGTAGTTCAAAAGCCCCAGACGTAGATCTTATGGCAGACAACACTTCGTTTATTAATGGAACAACACAAACAAGTTTTGCAATTGAAAAGAAAACAACAGATGGAACAAGCGATTTCTACCAACTATACCAAGGTATGGTTCCAGCTTCATTAGAGCTAACAGGTGAGTCAGGTTCATTCGTGACAGGTACTGTGAGTTTCGTAGGTTCTAAAGTAAATGCTATGACAGGCAGTCAAACTTTAACATCACCAGCGGCGGCAACAACTACACAACCATTTTCAACTGTGGATTCAAACACAGTGATTAAATTCAATGATGATGCGGCATCAGTGACAAATGGAGGATATGATGATTTAACTGGAGTGGTTCCAACTGCTTTCTCATTAAACTTTGATAATGGTCTAAGAGCACAGACACAAATTGGTACAACTGATTTGGCAGGTATTGGTTCAGGTAGATTTGTTGCAACAGGTTCTTTAACCGTGTATGCCAACCACGCAGATTCACAAACATTATTCAACAACTACATCAACACAACTAAATTTGGTATCTGTTTTCAAATTGGTAATTCAACAGACAATTACAGATTCTATCTTCCAGAAGTTATCATCACATCAGCTCAAGTTTTAGCAGGTGGTAATGATGAAGATGTGTTAATGGAACTTGAATTCCAGGCTGTTAAGACAACAGTTGGTTCAGACACTTTCACTGTTCAATTAGTGAAAAACGAAGCTTAAATTTTTACACTTAAAATCCTATATAAATACTTGTCTAACAAACGAGGTATAGAAGTATGGATTTTACAAAACAATATGGATCTACGGATCCAAAAACAAATGCACGATGGGTGGAGCACCAAAATGCAAAATTCTTCATTGCTCCAGCAAACAACATAGCCTTTAAAAACAAAACTCTTGAGATGTTCAAAATGAATGAACTTCAAGGTGGAGGTTTAGACAAACTCACAGCAAAACAAGTGGTAGATATTGAATCTGAAATCAAAGCCCACACTATCTTATTAGATTGGGAAAATGTTGAAGACAGAGGACAGACTTGTGGATACAGTCAAGACAAAGCCAAAGAGATGTTGACCAACTATGAACAATTCAGAAGCTTCATAGATGCAGAATCTTTAAAGATAGCAACTGAAATTAAAAAAGTAGTAGACAACAAAAAAAAGTCCTAACCTCACTCACTAAATGGATGGCAGAGTGGGGGCCTTATTCTAATATACCAGCCATTCAAAATAAAGCACCTACGTATCCAAAACATTTGGACATATATGTGAATGCTTATAACTCTTTGTCCAATGACAGGTTAAATACAAGTGGAGTAGTTGGATTTATTCCATTTTCTTCAATTTTGCATTATTGCAAATGGGTTGGCATAAAGGATCAAGAAGAATTCATTGCTATCGTCCAAGAAATGGATAGAGAGTATGTTTTAACTGCACACAAACAGCAGGAGAAACAGATGAAAAAGGATAAGAGAAAATGACCACGGAAGTAGTAAATCTTAAGATAACGGTTGATAGTTCAGGTGCTGTAAATTCCGTTAATAAACTCAAAACAAATTTAGGTGGTGTCAACAAGAGTTTTGGCAACACTGGTACAGCAGGTGCATTGGCTTTTTCAAGAGTCAAAGGTGCTATTGCTGGACTTGGTATAGGTTTATTAATTAAAGAAGTAGCACAGACATCAGCTGAGTTTGAAGATCTACAATTGGCGTTGAACGCGGTTTTTGGATCTGTAGATGAAGGTACAGCGGCTTTTGAAAGAGTCAAAGATGTTGCAGGTAAACTACCCTTAGACATTGATCTAATCACATCAGCATTCACACAATTAAAAGGTGCAGGTATTGAACCAACTGAAGAACTATTATTAAGTTTCTCAGATGCGGCTTCCGTATCAACTGACAAGGTTGGTGCTTTCCAATCATCAATTGATTTGTTTACCAGAACGATGCAGGGTGGTTTGGGTCTTGAAGAACTACAAAGATTACAAGATAGAGGTCTACCTGTATTTGACGTGTTGAATGAAAAATTAGGTATTACCAGATTAGAAGTTTCTAATTTGGGTAAGACGGCTGAAGGTGCCAAAAAGATCAGAGATGCTTTATTCCAAGGCTTTGATGAGAGATTTGGTGGTGCCACAGAGATAGCCCTACAATCATTATCAACAAGATTCTCCAACTTTGGAGATGCCCTAAAGAAAGCGGCAGTGGCCTTTGGTGGAAAAGGAAAAGGTGGATTCTTAGATGGACTTGCGGATGCCACAGGTGGATTGACAGAATTCATAGGTGAGAATGAAGACTTACTTGGAGCAATGGGTAGACTATTAGGACAAGGTTTGAACCTTGTGATAGATGCATTTGGTTTGTTATTTGATGCCATTAGATTAGTGGTAGACATAGTGACATCAACGATAGATGCTTTCATATCAATGAAGAACACGTTGGTAGAAGTTGGAAACAGCATAGTAGAATTTAAAAACAAAGTCTCAGGCAAGTTCACTGAAATGAAAAATGAAGCCGTTGACTCTGCGAAAGGTTTGTATGAAGGAGTCACAGGTTGGTTCAGTGAAACAGATGATGAGGTAGTAGGAAATTCAATTGTCCCTGATATGGTTGATTCTGTAGTAAGTGAATTCCACAGAATGGAAAGAGACAGTATATCAGCAACAAGATCAATGAGCCAAGGCACGATTGGTGTAATGCAGACAGAATTCAGTGACAGCAATCTGAATCACGTATTGGTTGATCCAGTACAAAGAGCAACATCACAAGTTTCAGGATCATTCAACAGAATGGAAAGTTCTGTATCAAGCAATATATCAGGTGTGCTAAAAGGTACAAAGAGTTTCAAAGATGCAATTATTGATTTAGGTGCCCAAGTTATATCAAGCCAAATTGGAGGTATCTTTACCCCAGGTGGCGGTATAGGTGGAGGACGTTCAAAAAGCGGAGGAATTGGTAGTATGATAAGTTCTGTGGCTGGCAGTTTATTTGGAGGCTTCTTTGCCAAAGGTGGTACGATAGAAAGAGGACAATTTGGTATCACTGGAGAAAAAGGTCCAGAGCTCGTACAAGGACCAGCAACAATAACACCTATGTCAAAAAGTTCAGCAGGTCTTTCTCCTGTGTTTAATTTTAACATCACAGGAAATTTAGGAACACAGACAACTGGATCAGTCACACAAAATGATTTAAATAGAATGGCTGGTAAAGTTTTAGAAGAAAGTATTAGAATAATGTCAACACAAGGAAGATTCGCATAATGGCTAACACAGCATCAACGGTACATCCATCACCCACTGACACTAATTCAAATGTGATATCAGTTGGTCCAAGTATCAACTCAACTGTAGACACAGAGATCAGAATGGAAATATTAGAATTCAGTGATGGTTTCTCACAAAGGATCCCAGATGGTCCAGATAACTTGAGAAGAATTTACACGATAGTTCACGAGAACTTAAACACAACAGATGCCAACCTGTTGAGAGAATGGTATGAATTTTACAGCAAAGGACAGACAATAACTGCACCCACGCTCCCAACTGATGGGACAACAAGAAATTACTACATCAAAGAATTCAATGAACAAAGATCAGGTCCTATACTTCATACATTTACGGCGGTGCTTGTAGAGGATCAATAATGCCAAACTTTCTAAATGATTGTAAAAACATAAATGAATACACTCCTATAGAGTTATACAAATTTGATTTTTCTACAATCACTCCAAGATTCTTTTCAGCTGTCTCTACAACAGCTTTCCTGACACCACATAGAAAATCAGATGGATCAAACATTTCAATGAATGGACAAACATTCACTCATTGTGCTATGAACATAGAAGGAGTATCAAGTGAACTTGGTGCACAACCCTCAAGACCAGTTTTAAAAATTAACAGAGAAACATTTGATGCATTATCACCTGTCGCGGCTTTACAAACAAGTTGGACAGGATTAGGACACTTACCACCCTTTCCAATGAGAGGTATCAAGATAGAAAGATTCTTGACCTTACACGATTACAATGCAGACAGTGATTGGACAATGACCAGTGATCAGAGTTCAGGCACAGCGGCACAGAAAGCCGCCAAGCATACTGCGGTTTTACAGAGTGGTGTGTTGAGTAGATATTTCGTGAATGGTATATTAGACACAACTGGAAACTTTTTAGAATTAGAATTAACGCCAGCATTGGGTATTGAACAAAGAACAACAACAAATAGGAAAATGCCAACTGGTCTATGTAGTTTGAGATATAGAAGTTATGTAGGTGGTGCTTTCGTTTATACATCAATTGACAATGGTGGTTGTCCATATGGACAAACAAACAACCAAAGCAATCAAGCAACATTCACAAATTACTTTGACAGAACAAATGCAACAACCACAGATGAAACAAAAGACTATTGTAATAAAACAGCCAGAGCCTGTAGACTGAGATGGGATCCTTCAAACAATGGATCACCTTTACCATTTATGGGACAGTTCAAAGCAGGAACACCTGGAGCAACACACAAGGATGACAAATAATGGCAACTACAAGAGATCCATTTAATTCTATAAAGACATCTGCTACCAGTTCTAAGAATGCAATAAAATCCAAAGACAGTAATATCGTAGCTGGTGACTTGTCAGACAAACAATTCTACACAGGTGGGGCATCTGATACCACATCTGTAAAGATACCAATCGTTTATGGAACGGTGTTGACCAAAGGTGTTATCATAGATGAAGAGACTGTAAGTGAAACGGCTCCATTTGCTGGATCAGTCAGTAAAGACATAATCAATTATAAGAATTACAAAATTTTAATCAGTGAAGGTGATTGCAATGGTATCAAATCAAACATATTAAATCACACGATCATCAATGGTGTTCCTTTACAAGATCCAACTGATCCAAGCATAGTAGAACTTGCAGGTATAGAATTAAAAGAACAAACAACTACAACAAGTTCAAGTTGGGGTGCTTCAGCTAATAAATTTGGTAGCAGATCCAAAGACATTGACATAAGTCCATTCAAAACAGGAACAACTAATTTACAAGATTCAATCGTACAAAAAGGTGGCTTCCTGCAAGGACTGGCAGATGTGTCAGCAACTTTAACTAATAACCATATTTTGAAGTACAATTCAGACGCAGACAAATTTGTATCTGTTCATCTTAATGATGCCGCAAATGATATAGGACTATACATAACTTCATCATCAAATCCATATGGTGTGGCAGAAGATCAATCAACCTGGATACTACCAACCGCTGGGACATTCACAGTCACGTTGGCGACAGATAACAGAGCAAGTCAAACACCATTTAGATGGTGGAAGAATGCCGCCAATGCAGGTGGTTCAGGTTTTTCAAATACTTCTTCTGCTTATGCGACAACCTGCTTACATATGGATGGATTAGCAAGACCAGATTTATTGTTGTACGAAGGTGCAACATATAATTTCGTTTGTAGTAGTTTAGGATCAGGAAATGGTTTCTATATGACCACAGATGGAACAACAGAATACTCAACAGGTGTTGAAAATTCTAAAACGGAAAGTGCGACATTGACGATAACACCTACAAGTTCAACACCAAGAATTCTTTACTACAGAACAGTGGCAAATTTAGCCGCTGGTGGTAGAATATTAATTAAAGAGGTTGCATAATGGGATCATATATTAGAGCACCAGAAAGTTCAGCATTAACAGGAGCATTGGATGTTAAATTTAACACTGATTTCTTGTTCCATACAGCTGGATCATCAACACAGGCCCAGTTAAGTGGATTGACAATGTCTGGTATGAAAGACTATGAACTAACTTGGTTTGGTTTGGCGATTGGTGGTAATACATCAAACATAACTTCAACGGCGTTCCAACTCAACATAGACAACACAAATATGACACAGGCTTTTGGAGCCACAGGTGCCAATGGTCTTGATTTTGATTTGGCGTTGACTAAAAGTTTTAGTAAGGGTGGAAGTTCTGCTCCATCAACAGATTCAAGATTGTTTGCTCTTGTAGAAGCAGATTATTTCACTTTTGGCAATGTGACTGCTACAACATTATCTGAAGCCTACAAAGAAATATGGACAGGTGGTAAACTAAGAAATGATACCAGTGCTCCATTGTATGCCAGTTATGTTCACAGTGGCATCACTCTTAATTTCGCTACGTCACCAATGGGGACAGGTGGACATATATTCAATGCCCCAGATACAACCAATGTCTTATTCATATCATTTTGGGGACCTGGTAGGTATGTCAAGGAAGTGGCCAAAAGAATCAAGATAAGACCCACATCAAACACAACAACTGAATATAAATTAATGGCCTGTGTGAGAACTGAATCTGTTGATACGGTATTTTCACCTATCTGTAGATTGAGAGAATCAACTACAGGTTATGATCCAGATTTAACATCAACATCATTCATATACAACCAAGGTGAAGAACAATCAATTTTCACATCAGTACACAAGGACACTTCAACAGGTCTGTTAGACAATCTTGTATATCCACACACTTCATTGGTGCAATTGAGTTATCCAAGACCATCTACATTCAAAGATGAAGATGACACAACAACATTTTCATTCATATACGAAGGAATAAAAGTTCCAAGTTTCTCATCTGGACCAGCTGGTGCGGGTGAAGATCCAACATTGGGTTCTGACGCACATAGTTCAACAACTGCATTGGTGGCATTAGATTACATAACCAATCAAAGATTTGGTATGGGTGAAATGATAGCTGATGTCAATAGGACAGGACAATCAAGTGGTAATGAACAAGCGGCAAAGATAAACAATCAATTGTATGAAGCCACACAGAGATGTCAAGATTTATTAACAGTCACAGCAACTGATGGTACCACATCTACACAGAACAGATACACTTTCAATAGTGTGTTAGACAGTGACCAAGACAAGTTTGAAACATTATCTAAGATATTGAACAATATGCACAGTGAATTCTACTTCCATAATGGTTTCCTAAACATATATCAAGACAGACTAACTGATCCTGTGAAGATCGTGAATCAATCAAATGTACATAACATAGAATTCTCAGGTAGAAATCATTTACCAGAAGTCAACACGATGTACGTTAAATTTAACAATGAAAGAAAAATGTTTAAACAAGATGTCGCCTTTGATGAATTAAGAGATCAATTGAATACTGGTATGCCTGTGGTATCTAAAGAAGTTATTATGGCAGGTATAACAAACAAACATCAAGCATTGAGACATTCAAGATATCTACTTGAAAGTGAAAGACATAAAAATGAGTTCGTGACATATACAGCTGGTGCGGATCACAGTTATATGAAACCAGGTGATTTGATATATGCTGATTCTACAAAAGATAATGGCAAAAAACATTCAGGTAGAATTTTAAGCATCAGTTCAACAACTGCCACGATAGATGGTGCTATTGAAATGGATGGTAGCAAAGGTTATAGGATTCTAATTGAAAATGGATTCACTGGTTCAAATGAATACAATGCACACGAACAGACAGTGGTCAACAACACAATATTTGAAACTTCAATAACAAATACATTCACAGGAACACAAGATATAACTGAATTACAATTAGGTACTGTGACAGGATTAAATGACATCAATGCTGGTAAATCTGCTTTGACAGATTACAACGGACAGGCATTTATATTGATTGAAGATACTGCACCTGCAACAAAACCTTACCAACAAGAAAAGATTTACAAGATAAAAAGCATAACTGAAACATCACCATTCGTCTATGAAGTGGTGGCACAGAGATATGATCAGAATAAATGGAACACGGTAGATGAAGGTTATTTCTTTGGTTATGATTTCACAGAAAGTTTAGCAACAGGATACACGGAGACGTAATATGGCAACACTCAACATACCAATAGCATACACACAACACTCACCTTATGTGAGAGGTACAGTGACTTATTCTTGGGTTGACACAGCGGCAATCACTGGTGTTGCAGGATTCAACGCAGGAGCAAATGGTATTTCATCTGTGACAAACAATTTATCAAGTGCCAATGTTGTTGTTGTTTTTGATTCTAATTCAAGTGCCACGGTTGATCTAACAACCTGTACTTCAGGTGCACAATTGACAGTACCAACCAATTATAATAAAGATATAACATTAACAATAACAGCTGACCTTCAAGTAGGTACGGTGCATTCAGCCACGACCAATGTCAAGAAAGTTTTAAAACACACTTTCGTTGGAACATCAGATTCAACAGTGACAAGTTCAGCGGCAAACCCTACTTTCACTGAAGCAGAATTTGTAGCAGGCACAACAAAAGATCTTGGAGACTTCTCAGTCAATGATGCTGACTCAGGTGCCACGTATATTGCCACGATGACTTATGATAAGTCTCTTGGAAGTATAACATATTCAGATACGAGCATAGTGACATCTAACCCAGCGAATGATGTTATAACAACTTCTACCGTTTCAACATTGAACACGGTGTTGAGTGGTATGCTATACAAACCATTATTGGTGTCAAGTCCTACCGCTGGTGCTTTTGCCTTGCAAGATCAAACATTGACACTCACAATGAAGAACACACATTCATCATTCAATGATGATAAGATAAATGGTCAACCAACAACAATGAATGCTACCATAAACAATTCTCTATCGTTCGCAAAATCAGGATCCGCTCCAAGTTTCACAGAAACAGATTCAAGTGGATTTGACAACAACGGCAAGAGCATTGGAACATTTACCTTATCACCAACAATTACTTTCTCAGGTGTTAATTTCGTTGCCAATGTCACTTATGACAAGAACAAGGGACAGATGACTTATCCAGATGCTTCAATAGTACAATCATCAGGTACTGGAGATACCATAACAACAAATTCTTCAGCCACACTGAATACTGCATTGACCAACGCCACTTATGTACCAACAACTTTAACATCAGGACAAGATCTTGAAGAAATATCAGCTGACACGATAACAATTGATGTCACAACTGATCCAGTTTTACCAATAACAAATTCAACTCAAACTGTGACCACAGTGGTTGCGGCAGATGAGTCAGAAGTATCAGGAATAGCTGATTTCACTTATGTTGAAAACACTTTGAAAACTATATTCTCAAGCCTACAGATAACAGACACGGCAGATGCCGCTGGTGGAACAAATGAAGTCTATGCTATCGTGTTCAAACCAACTGCGAATGCAGAAATCAATGTGACCCAAGGTGATGCATACAGCAATACCACAAGTTATGTGGGAACTTCATTTAGTTTAAACAACAATGGAGTATCCGCTTTGAATTCAATGGTAGTACAAGGATTTAAAACTGAATTGAATCAATGGTTAGCGGACGCAGACAACACAATAAACTATCTGCCTGCATCTGAAATAACATCATCTGACACGATGACGGTAGATGTGTATAGAGCATCGCACGGGACTGCTTTCAACATAGATATCAATACAAACTTTTCAACATTCAAACAAATATTCAAAGGTGATACAGTCAACATTAGTAATTCAGGCACAGTGACAACTTTGAGATTACAAGACAAGAGCTCAGCAATGAATTATAGAAGTGATTTGAATTCAATACAGAGTGAAACATTCGTTGATGCCACAGCTTGGGGTGCCATAGATAATTTCAGAAACATACTACCAAATCCAAGGGTAGTTTTAAAATCAAAATACAGTGAAAACATAAAATTAAAAGTTTCATTGAACACTTCACTGACAACGACAGAATTTGGAACTCTTGATTACTTTGATTCAAGTGCCAATGCGGCTTCATCCATTTATTCAGGAACATTCACAGCCGCTGACCAAGAACTTGTAGATACTTTGCCACAAGGTGGTCCAGATGGATTTGCTGGTGGTTTAGGAGGAACCGTTGCGGGAGGAATAAACTATCTAAGTCATCAATTGATGCAAGGTGAACATCTATCTCATAACTGTGGCACTTTGTCAGCTGTATCAGATGAAGAAACAGCGACCTTGACATACACGGTTTCTAACACAGATGACACATTGGCAACTTCTGTTTCAATGCCATATCTAATCGTAAAAAGTGGTTCCACAAATGGATTGATCACAACAACAGGATCACCATTTGCGAGTGACTCAACAGGAACGATTATCAGTATGTGGTTGTACACACCAAGCACATATGATATGATTGATAGCTTTCCAGCCGCAACAGATATATTATGGGAAGCTGGAGACTTTGTAAATTCAGATCCAAATCCTTATTACCTATATCTTAAGATGGATAGATCAGAATCAGGTGGTAGTGCTCATCTTCAAAGATTAAGATTTGGAATAAAGCAAAGTACCACTGAAGGATTTTTTGGCGATCTAACTCTTGGATCATCAGGAGGTCAAATATTGAATTCAAATGGATGGAATCACATCATTGTTGGCTTTAGAACTGTTTCAGGTGAAAGTATGCAACCAGAAGGTGGTGTAAATGGATTATCAGGAGGTTTTACAAATGATACTACATTGTCAGTACCAAGCTCCTGGGCCTCAGGTTTAACTGGTATCAACAACTTAAGATTTCCAGCTGATGGAGGAGGTGCTTTCAAAGGTCACGTACAAATTATAAATGGATTCACAGGTGGTGATGTAAATGCTTCAGGCTCATACGGACCCAAGGCGAAACAATGTGTATCAATTGAAACTAATCCAAATATCACAAACAAAGAACAATTCAGACCAACCGTTAGAAATGATCTACACGGTTTTATACACGGTGATGCAACGAGTTGGAGAGTTAAAGGAACTATGGGTGGTTCTGTATCAGCCGCGGGAACAGGACAAGCATTAGCCCCTGCCCCAACTGCTGTAGATTATACTGTTCAAGCACCGTAATATACTTTTTTTATAAGGAAAACTAAATACAAATACAAGGAAAAACTATGTCAGCAGGAACTTTAAATTTAACGATAGAACAAGGAACTACATTCCAAAACAATATGACTGCGAATGTGGACGGTTCTACGAACATAACTAATTTCACTTTTGCGAGTCAAGTTAGAACAGAAGCTATAAGTGATCACGTTTTGGCCACGTTCACAGTGACAAAAACAGACAACACAGCAGGTGAATTCAACATCAGTTTAACTGACACACAGACAGCAAGTTTACCAGTGGGAACACACAAATGGGACCTTGCTTACGTAGATTCAAGTGATAGTTCAAGAAGAAGATTATTAGAAGGTAATTGTACTGTGGTAGCACAGGTCACAAGGAGTTAATATATGGCAACAACAGTCACAACAACAGGATCAGTCACTAACATCACAGTTCAAACAGGAACACAAAATCTATTTTCTAATGTTGCCGCAGACACAGGCACAGTGGTTGTTGATTCAACAACTGACGTATTAACGATAGCAGGTGGCGAAGGTATTGACACAACAGGAACACCAGGTACAGACACGATCACCATCGCTGGAGAAGATGCGACAACAAGCAACAAAGGTATCGCAAGTTTTAACACAAATCATTTCTCAGTAAGCTCAGGTGCCGTATCATTAGCAACTGGAATCAATAGTTTATCAGATGTAGATACCACAGGTGTAGCAAATAACAAAATTCTAAGATTCAATTCAACATCATCAAAATTTGTAATGGCAGATGCGACAGGTATATCATTGACAGATATGAGTGTCACAGATGCAGGTGGAGATGGATCATTAGCATACAACAATTCAACAGGTGTCTTTACATACACAGGCCCAAGTGCCAGTGAAGTGAGAGCACACATCACAGCAGGTGAAGGAATTGATATCAGTTCTGGTGCAATATCTGGAGAAGATGCAACAGCCAGCAACAAAGGTATCGCTTCATTCAGCTCAGATCATTTCACAGTGAGTTCAGGTGCTGTCACAATGAAAACAGATGGTATAGATGACACATTGATTGACTTTGGAACAGGAACAAACCAGGTTGATACAGATGTGGTACCAGAAGGTTCAACCAATCAATATTACACAGATGCAAGAGCAAGAGCAAGTATATCAGCATCAGGATCATTGGCATACAACAGCTCAACAGGTGCGTTGACGTACACACAGGCGGCCATTGACGCTGATTCAGTCACAATAACAAATTTAGAATTAGACAACTTGAAATCAGGTGTTTTAGACACAGACTTGTCAGGTGTAGTAGGAACTGACACCACAATAGCATCAGCGAAAGCGATCAAGACTTATGTGGATGCACAAGTGGCAGGTAAAGATAACACAGACGAGATTACAGAAGGTAGTACAAACTTATACTTCACAAATGCCAGAGCAGATGCCAGAGTATCAGCAGGATCAATAAACAATGTTGTGGAAGACACAACACCACAACTTGGTGGTGACTTAGATGTAAATGGACAAGATTTAGTCACAACATCAAATGGAAACATAAAATTAACACCAAATGGCACGGGTCAGATAAGAATTGACAGTAATGTTATAGAACAACATAGTGCCGCAGGTCTTGTAATCAATCATAGAGGACAAGGCACCCACAACGGTGCGAACTTTGGAGCACCTGAATTTGATTCATCTGGCTCCACTATGTTATTCAATACAGGTGTTCAAATTGAAGGTAGAGGACGATATGAGTATCCAGGTATTGTATTGAGAAACACATCAGTCAATGGATACAACAACTTATGGGCCGCTAAAGCAAGACCAACAGGATATTCAGGAGGCGGCACAGGTGATTACACCGCAGACACTTACTTGGAAGAAGATGATGTCATCTTTAGATTCTTTGGTGCACCTTACCAAGGCACTGATGGGGCTAGTAATAGTGTGTTCAGTTATGGATCAGCAACAGTTGATCTGTATGCCACAGAAGATCATTCAGGCACAGCAAACGGTGGTGGTATCAAATTCAAGACATTGAACACAGGAACAGCGGCGGCCAATGGTGCTGAAACAGAAAAACTTAGAATTGATGATCAGATCAAAGTGAATCCAGGTAAATTGGACATTGACTTCAGAGTACACGGCGATGATGTGAGTGATGTTTTAAGGGTTGACGCATCAAAAGACAAAGTAAAATTAGGTGGTTCATTGAAATTACACACGGCGAGTAGTGATCCATCAAGCGAGTTAGATACAGGTGATATGTACTTCAACACATCAACAAGCAAAGTAAAGGTCTACAACGGATCTGCCTGGGTGGACTTACACTAATGATAAAGGATTCAGAAGATGGCCAGATACAAAGTATGCAAGTGTCCTTGTGTGATATGTTGGATAACCTGGCCTTTTAAGAAATATTGGAAATGGACGATGAGCAACTATGACAAATAAGAATTCAACAGCAGAGAGAATAACAAAATTAGAAGTTAAAATAGATCTTTTGATGAACAATCATATGCATCATTTTGAAAAGAGAATGACCAGATTGGAAGCAGGAATGATTGGTCTTATGTGTTTCGCCATAACCAATTTGATCGTTGTGGTATGGAACCTGATATAAACTTCTGGCCCAACACACAAAATTTACAAGCCTTACCAGATCTAAAGTTCGCCACACCCTTGTTCCGTTTCACATTTGAACAATACCTACAACGATTCCTAAATTACGAACCCTGGGAGTACGAACACCTGGATTGGTTGTATGAAGAATATCAAGCAATACTCCAGTCATAATCGCCTGTTTAAACCAATTTTAAGGGCTTTACAAGGGGGTCTAACATCATAATGCAACACACATACCCATACAAGAAGAAAGTGCTTGATTGTTGGTGCATACACGACGTTGATGAGAGGTCAGATTGGTGTAGACAATACTGCGATCAACCCTTCTTCGTTGATATGAGATACACGGAAGACACCAGCGTACCAGTACATCATCACCAAGATCCAGCTGGATTCGTGGATGAAGTCGTATTTGAATTCAAGAGCAAACAGGATCTCGTGCTGTTCACATTGGTTTGGGGTTAGTCTAAGGCTTTACTGAAGCCTGGGGCACCTGGATCTGTTCAAACTTCCGCTGTGATCTTGAAGCCTGCCTTCCCCATTCAGCCACTTTGGCGAACGGTCTCCATTCCAGGTTCTCCTTGCGGAAATCATTCTTGTCGCCATTCTTGTGCCAACGCACATATCCTTTGGGTGGACGTCCTATTATGAACCAGGCCAGATGCACCCGCTTGGGCCAGTCCTTGGGATCACAGGGTAGCCTGCCTGCCGTCACAGATCCTGAATTGCTCTGTGTCCAACACCTCTTCAACAGCTGATAGTCCAGGTCTTCATTGACCCATAGTGTGCTACCAGTGTTGCGACATCTGATGTACTCTTCCATCAATACACGAACTCCCCTCCTGCCCAACCCAGCACCTCAGTCCACAGTCGTTTGGCCTGCCTGTTCCTGTCCACCTGTCTGGTGAACCCAATGGTTATGGTGTGATCAAACCTGCTGGGATTGTAGGGTGTGTAGGGCATCAAACTGAAACAACAGGGTGCTATCAGGGATTCAAAGTCAAACTGATCCCCACGATGTACTATAAGGAAATAACGATAGGGCCACATATGGGCCATAAGTCCCCTGAATCCAGTGTGATGCCACAGAGCCCTCTTGGTTATATGTACAGGATCCGCGTACTTGTGGAACTGAAATTGACTGTTTTTTACAGACTTTACCGCCTTGGGATAGACATATTGTTTGCTTTTATCTGTGGACATTGTTAATTTTATTTATTAAACAGATGCGATATTGAACCAACTGCGTATGTGCAAAGAGATAATGAAACATACGGAACACTATGGAGAAGATGGTTTATACGGTTATAGCGACCACGGTTGTGCAAAATAGGGGGCTACCCCCATTGTATAATAGTAAGGGAAACTATAGACACAATGAGGCAAGATGGTGTACGGTGGCTATATGAAAGTATATAAATCTCACCGCCCCACCCCATTGACGTTGGAACTTTTAAAAACAATTAATCAGTAATAAAGATCTTTAAAGAGGTTGACTTTGCCTAAGGTTCAAGTACAATTGATCTGATCTTTTCCTAAGGTGGTCAAAGAAAAACCCCCGCGACTAAGGAAGCACGGGGGCCATAGTTATTGCAATAACAATTGGGAAATGAGACCCTAATTGATAACTTCATTATAGCACAGAAAAGATCTTTTGTCAACCTCTGACATTTAACACAGGGTACCCCCTGTTATAAAGATGACGATCAAAAAACAACGGGTACCCAGATTATGCCACAGCC
>Ga0181422_1000184_pt1 | contig 19916 bp, 17 predicted proteins | sample 45SPOviralmetaG_FD_130147 | JGI IMG/M metagenome (GOLD analysis project Ga0181422, IMG submission 130147) | Marine viral communities from the oligotrophic San Pedro Time Series (SPOT) site, San Pedro Channel, CA, USA - 45 SPOT_SRF_2013-07-18 | ecosystem: Environmental > Aquatic > Marine > Strait...
CAACAGGTTGGACTTTTGCCAATCCATTGTCATCATCATTGTCTGAATTATCATCTGAGGCAGTATCAATGATTTCTTGTTGCTCCTTGGTTTGCTTCTTAGCTTGCTTCTTGGGTTGCTTCTTGGGTTGCTTCTTGGGCTGAATCTCATCATCGTTGTCATCGTTGTCATCGTTGTCATCGTTGTCATCGTTGTCATCCGATGAGATGTCAGTAAGGGATTGCTTGTACTCCCTCTCCTTCTCTTTGAAGTCATCTTGTTGCTTGAACTTGGCCCATCTCTTGGCTATCTCAGACATCTCCCAACGCCCTTCCTTCTCAATCCAGCCTTCATCTCCTTCTTTGAGACCCTTTTGCTCATCTCTGACGATTGGCATATTCTCCTTGAGAAAGTTGTTCCAGAAAGAAGGCAGTTTCTTCTTCTTCCCGTCCTTGCTGACTGTCTTCTTCTTACCAACCTTGTTGACTGTCTTCTTTGTACTCAAAAGTCCCTGGAACTCAATAATGAGCTCAAGAACATCTTGATCAACATCTTTGTCTTGCAAGAAAGACGCCAACTCTTCACAAGTCTTGACTTTCTCTTTGAGTACAGCCCTTTCAAGTTGAAGAGATACCATCGCGGAGTGTTCAGGATTGATTTGTTACTATTGACTTTTAGACTAATCAAACTTCAAATTTTTTTTTTACTAGTCATAATAAAAATTTGAAGTTTAACCATAGGTTATGTTACTTTGTAACAAGTACCCTATATATAAGTACTTTGGATAAGTTCTATATATAACTAGACTTATCTACTAGTAATTGTAGCAAACTTTATTAGATTCAGAATTTGAATAGAAAAAAAAATTTTGAATTTGGAATCCTGGAATTGTTATTCATTTAACTAATATGTCTACACAAGGTGAATGCTTTGTATGTACTGATGAATTCAACAACAGTAATCGTAAGAAGGTATCTTGTCCATCTTGTGACTTTGCTTGTTGTCGTGGTTGTTGTCAGAATCATATCTTAAGTAAACCCACTAGTGTACAGTGTATGAATTGTAAGACTGAATGGTCTAGGACTCATATACTGTCTCAGTTTCCTAAGACTTTTGTCAATGATACTGGTAACTGGAAAGGTAAAGGATTGCGAACACACCAAGAGGGAATCTTGTTGGTTAGTGAGCAGTCTTTTATTCCAGATACTATTAGTATTATTGAGAGAGAGGAATACTTGAAGTCTTTGCGAGATAAAGAAAGATCAATCCGTAAAGATTTTAACTTGATAGAAGAAACTATCAAGTCTCTCAGGCGGGAACGATTTAATAATTGTTCTTGTAAGAAAGGTCCAAAGAAGTGTGTATGTGTATCTGTTCAAGATAGAGAAGATTGGTTGGAAGAAAACTATCAACTTGTTGAGATCAGAAAAGAACTGGAGAAAAAGTCTAATCTAGCTTTTAGAAAATACTACTCTGAGTTATTAAATAAAGGAAAATCGGAAAAAAAACAACCAAAAGCTTTCATACAGAAATGTATGGTTCATGGTTGTGATGGTTATCTTTCTACCAAATGGAAATGTCAAGTTTGCAATACACAGACTTGCAATAGGTGCCGTGAAGTAAAAGAAGAAGGACATGTTTGCAATGAAGATACTGTCAAGACTATTCTGATGTGTGTTAAGGAGAGCAAACCTTGTCCAAAGTGTCGTGAACCAATCAGTAAGATCAATGGGTGTGACCAAATGTGGTGCTCTCTTTGTGAAACAGTGTTCTCTTGGAATACTGGTAAAATACAGGTTGGTGGATGGGTTCATCAACCTGATGCTGTTCGGAAAATGCGTGAAAGAGGTCTTCTAGCAAGACATCTACAAGATATTCAGTGTGGTGGTATACCTCATTTTGTACTTGCACGTGGTAGATTTTCAACAAAACAGTACAATATTTTATTACCTATTATTTCTAGATTTCAGCGTTTAGGTATGGAGTATGAACAATATGGAATGAACAATGAACCTCCAAATGCTTTCAATCGTCACCTAATTAGCAGAAAGAAATTTCTTGAGGGTAAGATGAATGAGAAGGAATGGAAAAGGAAACTCTTCTTGAACGAAAAGGTTTTAAGTAAAGAAGAAGAAGAGAGATTGATTTTAGGAGGATGGTATATATGTTTTGCCGATTTACTTCGCGGTTTGACTACTATTATCACTTATGACAAGTACTGTTCTCAAATTATTGACATATGTAAGTTATTCGATTTATACAATAATATCTTCAAGAAACAGATTTCAGACATCTACAATAATTGTGCTTACATTAGATTTGAAGTAACATCTTTACCTACTATTGTAAATAATAGCATCAATTGGAATAGGATGTCATTTGTACATCGGATTAAAAGGAATCAGAAACATAACGCATTCTTTCCAAATATCAAAACTATTTTAGATATTGGAAGAGTAACTATATAGACACAAAAAAAATAAAAAAAACAAAAAAAACAAAAAAAAACAAAAAAAAACAAAAAAAACAAAAAAACACAAAACAAATTTTTATTATGTCTTTATTACATCAATTGGTTGCCATTTTTTAAATTTACTATTATATATACAATTCATTTTTATTTTATTATTAAGATTTACATCCTTAAAATAGTTATTCATATTTAAACTACTAGTAATATTAGGTATATATGCAATAATATTAGAATTATCATTGATATCATTATTTAAATAGAATACATCCGGCATGTCTGTTTTTTCTACATAGAAAATCTTACAATTTTTATGATCTATTAATTCTTTACTATGATCTTTAGAATGATTTTCTAATTTTGTCAAATCTTTACTATTTTGGTTTAATATTTTATTGGGTACATCAGAATCGTTCAATAATAAGAACTTGCCATTATTTTGGTATTTTATTTTTTTAACATCATTAATAAGAGAATCATCAAAATTGAATAAAATATTTTTGAACTTAAAAAATAAAGGCGTAAAGTATATTCCTCTACATGTGTAATTTAAAGTTTCTTTATATTCTTCTACCATATATCTAATATCTTCATATTTAAAATATTTTTTTATTGTAAATTTACAAACATCATCATTATCATACTTAAAATCAGACATAATATTGTTAATTATTAAAAGTCTCTTTGATATATTAACATTTGAAAGTGATTTATTCTTATAAATATAGACATCATTAATAATAAAAATCCATTTATTATCATTATCCTTTACCATTTCACCTTCTAGCAAAGTATTTGAATATAATTCATCTTTAAATTGGAATCTTGATATAATCATTCTAGGAAGAAAATAACCAGACTGAACTTTTTTATCAATAAAAATAGATAAATTAGTAAAATTGTATTGAGTCAAAAATAATAAATATGGATTACCATTTGATTTAAGAGAAATTAAATGAGGATTATCATTTAATTTATTAAAATGATTACTACTTAAAACATCAAAATGTTTCTGAATTATCTTAATATTTGAAATATTATAAACATCTTTTAATATTTTCTTTTTTGTATTTTCAGTTTTTATATTGAATGCAGTTGTATCACAAAATGATATATAACCTGTTTGCATTATAATTATAACTAAATATTAAGTATAAAATATGTTTAAATATTTTAAAAATTAAAAAAAATTTGATATATAAAATTATTAATAACTTAATCTATATTAAATGTTATATTAAATGATTAGTGAACTATTACCAGAATCATTCAAATTCGTAGTAATAGAGTTAATAGATTTTATTTTGAACGAATATAATATTAATGACTTGGAATATCCAGAAGTAAGACAATCAATATATATTAAAATATTATGTGATGTAAAAATATATTTTAGTTTATTTTTGGAAATAAATGATATAAATTATATATATAAAAGTTTACAAATATTAAATGATACTGATGTATTAATTAATATGATAAGTATAGAATTATATAATGGAATTTATATGTTAATAACATTTAATGAAAATCTGATTTCATTATCATATGATTATAATCATATGGAATTACTAAAGTATATTAATACTTCTCAAAAATAGAATCAAAACCATCAAATGCTTCTAAATCAGTTCCTGGAACTTTCCCCCCATTTATATCAGATTCATTTTTATAATTTTTTAATATATATACTCCTTTTGTTTGATCAATTTCATCTTCACACTGAACTTTATTAAAATTAGAATAATGTCCAGTTATTTCTTCTTTACTTGTTAAATTTGAACTACAATAAGTACTTACATTAGCATCTAAACTATCTGCACATCTTACCTCAGGAACATTCTTATTATTTTTCTCAAAGTCAATATCATCTTCAAAGAATTTATTTAATTCTGGTTTTGCATCTTTATCATATACGAAATCATATAATTCTTTCATCTTAAGATTTTGTACATTTGTATCACACGGAGTATCTTTAGGAATTAAGTCAGTTGTCATTGAGGTTTCTTGTTGTTCCCTTGCTGGTTGTGGATAATCTAAATCTTGTATTTGTGGTTTATTATTATCAGGTTTATCATTTTTTTTATTTAATAATTTAAGTTCAAGAAGAATATTATTAATCATAAAATGTACAATAAGAATTATTAAAACAAATAGTATCGTATTTTTAATTACAGTTCCAAACATTATTTATATTTATATTTATTTAAATTTATATTTTTTTTATTTTTTTTAATTTAAACTCTAAATTAATTAATTATCTTTTAATTAAACATTTTCCTTGATTAAACATATTTTGGATATTATTTTCATTATTATGTAAATCACATTTAACTAGTTTAATATTATAATTACATTTTGTATAATATTTCCTTCTTTTATTACCTTGATTAATAAATAGTGAAAAATAATCTATAATATCTATAATTAATGGGACATAAACTCTATCTTCTTCCTTTTTTCTCAATATTCTACCAACTGATTGTTGAATATTACTTCTAGGAGATGCTAATAAAACAGAATCTAATTTACTAATATCTAAACCTTCACTTGCCATACTAAATGTTCCTAATAGAATATCACAATTATCTTCACTATCTTTTAGTTGTACATCACTCATTCCACCAACATAAAATCCAGAGAACCCTATATTTAAATTATCTAATTTATTTTTAATCTCTAATAAATGATTTCTTCTATCACTTAGTACTAATAGATTTCTATCTTTATCTTTATTCTTCAAATCTTTTATTATATGTATTATTTTATCAGTTCTTGGTTCATAATCACATATATTATTTATCATTCTTGACATATTTGGTTTATTATTAAATAATTTACATTCATCAGAATATGTTAAATCATCTACAAAGTATTCATAGCAAACTACATCTACATTTTCAACTTTTTTTTTATTTGATTTAAATACTATATCTCCTAAATGCCATTTAAAAACTTTTGATAAACCATCTTTTCTAGTAATTGTAGCAGATAAACCTAATGAATACTTACAATTTATTTTTTGTAATGCACGAGAAAAAACTTCTGCTGCGAAATTATGTACTTCATCACAAATTACTAAACCAAATTCATCAAATGTTCCTTTATCATAATCTTTCATAGCTAAACTTTGTAATGATCCCATTACTATATCTTTATCTTCTATATCAATAACTTTTGCTTTAACTAATCCAACTCTGGCATCAGGCAAAAATTGTTCTATTCTTTCCTTCCACTGTTTTAGTAAAAAATCTTTATGAACTATTACTAAAGTTTTTTTCTTTAATTTACAAATTATATATAAAGACATTACAGTATTGTGTGTTACCTGAAAATCTCCTAATAAATATCTATGATTTCCATCTAATGTAAAACCATAATAATTATCAACTTCTTTCTTTTCTATTCTAATTCTTGTATTTAAATGATTTGCTCGTCTTTTTATTTTGTTTCCTTTTTTTCTTTCACATTTAATAGGTATTGTTTCTACTCCTTCACCATGAATATTCGTTCTATAATATATTCCAGTTTTTTTTTCTCCTTTATATATACAACTTTTCTCACATTTAGTTTTATAAGCAGCAAAACCTAATGAACGTGCTAAATATATTATATCATCTAATAATTTTTCATTTTTTTGTATAATATCATATCCATTATGTGATAAACTACCATCAGAATCAATAATACCAGAAAGTAATTCTAAACGGATTTCACGACTATTACATTTATATATTTCAGGTATATGTTTATTCTTAATTAATTTATGTTTTTTTAGCATATTTAATATTTTATTTTCTGGATTTCCTCTTCCTTTTGTAGCATAATATGTAGGACATCTTGTTTCATTACTATCACATTTACGAATTTTAAGACCTAATTTTTTTGCATAATTTGTATAATAATCAATAACACATTCTTCAATAGTAGTAATACCTACATTTCTACTATTTCCATCTCCTAACCAATAACCTAAAAAATATGGTTCTAAATCTATTTTTTTTTCTGGAAAATCAATACCTACACGATAACCTAATAAAGGACCACCTCTACCATGATATGATTTAGGTAAATTTAAATAATCTACTAATGGTATATCAATAATAGTTCCTTTTTTAATTTTTTTACTCTGATTTACAGAGGATCTTAATGATAATATATGAGACTCATTTACAGTATATTTATCACCTTTTAATGGTATAACATCATACATCATTTCACGACCTCTTGCTAAACTTAATACAGTTCTTGGTGTTGAATCATCGCCCATTAATTTATCACCAACTTTAATATCTTGTACTTTTTTTATACTTCCATCAAACATTATAATTGGAGTATCAATACCATGACATTTACCTGCAGCACACGCAAGATTTATTAATCCTCCTGTTTTCATCTCATTATTACAAGCATCTATAAATGCTTTAACAGGTTTCTTTTGATTATCGCGTAATTCTCCATTAAATTTTAAATCTATATCAACAGATTCAGGTAATTTATTTTTATCCGGTAATCCAAATTTCTGTAATCCATAATATTTTGGAATGTATAATTTCTTTTTACCTTCTTGATATATTTTATATGATACTGGAGTCGCAAATGAATTCATACTTTTTGGTGTTACTGTTAATTCATCCTTAATTGAATTTAAAACTTTAAAATCAAATTCAGATTTTAATAAACCATATCCTCTTGTTGATATAGTTGTCTTAATAATATTATTTTCCATTTATAAGATTTTAATAAATTTATTATTATACATTAAATAATATGAAATCAAATTTTTTAAATAAACTTAATTATAATATTATAATTAAATTATTGCTTTTTATAATTATTTTGTTTCCTAATATACTTAATGATAAGCATCTGCAAGTACTTAATAATTATTGGTCTAAAACATTAATATTAATATTAATATTAATTTATGTAGAAATAGATTATACAGTTTCTATTATTTTATCAATTATTTTAATTATTATTATTCTCAAATTTAATAAAAAAAATATTGAAGATTTAAAAAAAAATCTAAATAACAATTAAAATGTCAGGTCAAGTAAAAAATTTGGCGACTCCTATAAAAAACAAAAAGTTTTTTAAACAATTATCTTTAAAGCAACTATCAGTTGGTACTATAGAAGTTGAGGATAAACACCTATATGTTTCTACAAGTCCTTTATCTTCATCTCGTACAAAAAAAAATGAAACTAAATCAAAAATTATGAAATATCATAATGAAGATCATTCTGAAGTATGGTCTCATACTTATGAAGATAAAATCAATAATTCATTAAATATTTCTTCTCTATTAATTAAAAAACTAATTCCAACTGAAAAATATTTATATGTAATTGGTGGAGGTGGGTACAATAAGACACATGAAAGTGTAAGTCACCTATATTGTAATCATTTTATATTGAAAATAGATAACAAAACTGGTGAAAAAGTAGAATTAAATGAATTTAAAGATAGAATTATATGTTCTGCAACTTTAGATAATAATTCTATATATGTAGCAACTCTCCTAAGAGAAAATAATGATTTTATTGTTTATAAATATGATTTAGACAAATTAGATAAAAATTCTATGAAAACACATCTAGATGATAATAATACAAATATATTTCAAAGCAAATTTGAAAAATTTAGTACTCGCATCAATATATATGTTAAAAATAATATAATATATAGAGGTTATGATGTATCTAGTAAAAAAAAATATATTCCTAAAGGTAAAACTAGGGAGAGAGATGTACCTAGAACTAAATTAGATAAGATAGATATTAAAAATAAAAAAATAGAAAAAATAATAAGTTCGGATGGTGGTGATACATTTAACTTTCAAGTAATGAATAATGATATTTATACTTTGATTAATAATAATAAATTAACACCAAATGAATCATTATATAATTCATCTATACCTGCTAAAATCAATTTAGGTGATGACAAAATAGAAATGAAATATGATTTTAGTAAAGAGGAATTTGAGGAATTTGTAGAAGATAAAAAAAACTCACCAAAAACAAATTCTATTTTAGTAAAATATGGTTTAATATTTTCTGCATGTAATGATGGAATTATAAGAGTCTACGATGAGAAAAATGGGAAACTAGTAAATCGTATATTACATAATGTTAATACTGCAAAACCATCAAAAACAAAAGATTTAAATAATATTGCTTTTATTGAAGCGAATGATAAATATTTATATACAGCAGTATACGATGGAATTATAATGAGATGGAAATTTTCTGATTTACCTATAATATCTGATTATATTAGTAAAAATAATAAAAAAGAAAAAAATAGTAAAAAAAATGACAAAAAGAAATTAGTTAAAAATGTTAAAAATAATAATAATAATGATGATGATGATGAATTCCCTCCAGATGATTACTTTTATGGCAAACTAACAAAGAAGGTTGAAGATGTAGATGAACTTGTTAAAATAATGAGTAAAGGTATTAAGAAATATAAAAAATATATGAAGAAAAAGGAAGGTGTTGAATTAACAAATGAAGAATTAAAAACAACATTAGATTTATGGTTTGAACATGATAGTCTAAGAGAAAATAATTTTGATTATTTAGCTGAACCTGGTGAATCATTTGATAATATTAGTAATAAAATAATTGATGCTTCTTCTAATACTAAGAAAACTAAGAAAACGGAAAAAACAACTAAGAAAACGGAAACAACTAAGAAAACGGAAACAACTAAGAAAACAAAAAAAACTAAAAATACAAAAAAGATAAAAATAACTAGAAATACAAATGACAATAATCAATTACAACGAAGTAGAGTTTCACCTACACGAACATCTGTATCTTCCCGTGTTTAATAATAATTTAACAATTTAATATTTTTATTATTTTTTATTTTTTATAGTTATTTTTGTAGTCATTTTTATAGTCATTTTTATAGTCTTTATTTTTATATATTATATTTAATTAAATAAATGAAGAGAAAAGATATTACTTTTTATGTATTATTAACTATATTAGTTTTAGTAATATTATTACTTGTCACAAAAATAATATTAAATTTAGTAACTGTACAACAATTACCTAAAAATAGAAAATCAAAACCTATTAATATTAATGTTAATAAAGATAATCAAATGCCAAAACCACCATTAAAAAGAATGCCAATTAATATTCATACAAGAGGAAGAACTTCTTATGTTCAATTAGGAATATTATCAAATTCATCTAAACAAAAAATATTACCATTATATGGCAAACAAACTTATCAAAGAAGTCAAAGATGGAATTATTATACTACTTCTGATGGGTATAATTTAATTAGAATCCCTTTAAATTATAAAGGTAATGATTGTATGAGTGAAACTGGTTGTGATGAATTAATGGATGGAAATAGTATTCATATAGATGAATATAATGATGATTTCACTGTAAAAATATATGATAATGCTGAATATAGATATATTCCTAATGTTTAAATTACCAAAATAAATCTCTACTTATAAAAAATTTATCAAATAAATTTAAATAATAATTTTTAAGTTCATTAATATTTAATAATTCATTATTTTTAGAATATAAATCATATTTATTAAATAATTTTAACCATGATTTCATTTGTAAATCATAATTATTTAATAAGTGTTCGTACTCATTTTTATCATGATATAGATATAATGAATGATATCTAATTATGTATAATGCTTCTTGTGGTAATGTATTTTGATTATTAAGTAATGTTCTATATAAAAATTCATCATGACCCCAAGAAACATTACAATTTTCTAGTCCACCATTTTTACTGTATATTCCAAATTTATCATAATTATTATGATCACTATTTAATTTATTAAATTCAGGATATACAATTGTATCTGGAATTTTACAACCGAGTATAAATGTATCACCAACAACTGCCCATTGCTCTTTAATAGAAGTTCCTGTTTCATCATCACCAAATAAATACATTATTTTACCTAAATCATGTATTAAACAAACTAGTTGAAACCAATCAGGTTGATTATCCTTTCTGGATGCTTCAGCTGATTGAAATAAATGTTGAATATTTGGCAAATTTATATCAGGATCACTTTGGTCAATAAATTTATCTAATAAATTTAATGCTTCTGTAATATTTATAATTACTTTTTCTCTATTTATATATTCTGATTTCATTTTATTAAAAAATTCTAATGTTTGATTAATTCTTGCCTTTTTATAAGTTTCTTTAACAATTTCATCAGTATCACTATAATTTCTAAATTCAATATTATTCATAAATTTATATAAATAATACAAAAAATAAAATTAATAAAATATTAAATTATATAAAATGTCTTTACAAAAAATATCATTAGAACCTTTTGTAAATTATCAAAAAATTATTAAAATGAATAATTACTTTATAACGAATACATTTGCAACAGATAAATATCTGTATGTATCATACATTAATGATAAAGGATACGATAATCCAAATGGTAATAATATGTTAGTACAGTATGATATAAAAACTGAAAAGAAAAATTGGGATTATAAATATAAATCTAGATTACCTACAGCATTATTTTCTACTAGAAAATATTTTTTTATGTCAGTTGTTAATAAATTAGATACAACTAATAATAGTAATGAAATATTAAAATTAAATATTAAAGATGGTAAACTCCAGGAAAAATTAAATACAATAGAACTAGTTTTATCAATTTTTATAGAAAATGATAAATTATATACTGCATCATCAAAAGCAATAAAAATATATAATTTAAATAATAAATTAGATGAACCTATAGAAAATATCTTATTGAATAAAGATATTAAATTGAAAGTAGAACAAAATAGTTATGAGATGAATTTAATAATTGATAATAATTTTATGTATTTATCATATCAAATTTCACAAGTTAATTCTAGAATGCCTGATAAATTTGGTTTATGTAAAATTAATAAATATAATAAAAAAGTAATTTGGATTAAAAGAAGTCAAAGAGGAACAGATTTATCTGAACATGATATAGATAATCTCTCAGTATTATATATATCCAATGATTTTATTTATACTAATTCTTTTAATAAAGATTTAGAATATCCAGAAGATTTTTCTTCTTATGCTATAAAATTAGATAAAGAAAAGGGTAGAATAAAAAAAATTTATAAATATACAGATGAAAACAGAAATAGTGAATATGGAGATGTAAATAGTGGTGTTACATCTATTTGTGTTAAATTTGGTTATGTGTTTGTTGGTGCAACAGATGGTATAATAAGAATATTTAATGAAAAAACAGGTAAATTATTAACACGATTGTATCAATACAGCGAGAACGATGAAGTAACAGATATTATTGATATTTATATTATTAATAAATATTTATATACTTCAAGTGATTTATATGTTAAAAAATGGGATTTAAATAAAATTCCATTCTTCAAAAAATTATATAATATTGAAAGAAAAACAATAAAGAATCTTAATAGTAGTAAATCTTTACCTAAGTTACCACAAGAAATTAAAAATATTATTGCTAAGAAAACAGTATTTAATAATAATATAAAAATTAAAAACACAAATATACGAAATGTAAAGAATATATCTAAAAATATCAATAATACAAAAAATAATAATAATCAATCTAATAGAAGTAGAGTATCACCGAATCGTTCATCTGTATCTTCGCGATATTAAAATCTACATTTTATTAAATATTAATTTTATTAAATCTACATTTAATTAAATCTTTATTCATATAAATATGAGTAAAGTTAGACCAGAAATTGAAGAAAGAATGAATCAAACACATTATGAATATATTAAAAAATATAAAAACTTACTCTCAGAATATCACGAAGATGAAGCAAAAATTAATAAAGATAAATTAAATGAAATTACTAATAAAGAGAATCAATTACTTGGTAAAATTAATAATAATAATAATAATATTTCAAATAATCTTATTAAAAAAAGATTATCACAATATAAAATTAAAAGAGAAATACCTGATAAAATAGAAGAAAAATATAAAAAAATACTTAATAATAGAAAAAATAAATATTTAGATGAAGCTAATGATTTAAAAAATAACTATTCAACTAAAATGGATAAAATAGAACGTGATGAAAGAAGACTTCATAGACAAAATAATAATCTACCTGTTCATACACCTAAAAAAATGAGAACTAAAGAAGGGGGTAAAAAGAAAACTAAAAGAAAAAGTACCGCTAAAAAATCTTCTAATAAATCTAAATCTAAAAAATAATTTATTTTATATTTTTTGTTTTGAATCCATTGAATATTTTTTAAATTGAAACTGATTAAAATCATTTCCTTTTCTATCATTAACTGAATCTAAACTTAGCATTATATAAATAGCAATACAAGCAACCAATACTAAATTAATAAATACTGCAAATGGAATTACGCCTTGTTTTCCTAAATCATTAATTACAAAGATAATAGAAAATATTAATACACTATTAATACAAAGAGTAGTGTAATAATTATATTCATTTAAATTATATTTTGAATATTCAAGATTTCTTGTATTAAAATATTTTTCATTATGTAATTGATTTAAATTTTTATTTAATTCAGTTAATGTATTTTTTTGGTATTTATTAAGTTTTCCTGTTGAATTATATAATTCCTGTAATATACTTAAAGTTGATGAATTATCCATCCATTTTTCAACATTTCTTAATAAATTATTTGTAAAAACATTTACAAAATTATCCTTAACAATATCATCTATTTGTTTATTATTATTATATTTTTTAGCAATTAATGGTTTTTGTGCTGTATTAAAATTATATTTTGACATATTTATATTATTTCTTGAATCTGGTTCATAATAACAATATTTTCTTTCTAGTAAAAATGGGACCATTTTACTTAAATCATCATTAACATCTTGGAATGACTGTGCCATTTATTTTAATAAATAATAAAATTTAGAAATTAAAATTATAACAATTAATGAAATATTTACTATTAATAAATTATTGTTATTTGTAACTTCTTTAATTATATTTATAAAAATATATATTACTGTTATTAAAATAACAAGATACATAATAATCATATCAATTGTATTGTTTTTTTTTATATTTTTATCTTTATCTTCTAATGTTCTTATTACTTGATTATATTTTCCTTTATCTTTCTTCATTTCATTAATAATATCCTCATTTTTAGAAACTGTCTTTTTTTCATTTACAAAAGTCAATTGTTGTTTTTGTATTTTATCAGAATCTTTATTTATACTTACAACTATATCATACATATCTTTCAATAATTTATTTTGCATTTGTTGTATTACTTTTGTAGATAATACTGGATTTAATTTATTTCTAGTATTACAACTATAATTTTTTACTATATTAGGTGAATATTGATTTGGCATATATAATCCTTGCTCATTCATATAACTACTAAAATTATTTATAATTGTTCTATTACCTTTACTATCAGTATTTGTATTACCTTGAACATCTAATAAAACTTTTAATAATACCTCTGTTAAAAAGAAATACTTAATAATATATACTGAAATTTGTTGAACTCTTCTATTATATAAATTATCATAACTTAATGTTTCTAATCTAACTACATAATTATAAAAATCAAATAATCCTAAATCATATAAACGGTTTAAAATAGTTTGTACATTAGAATCTTCGGTTTTAATTCTTTGAATAATATTAATATTATTTTGATATGTTCTTTTGAACCATATGCTAAAACCTTTTAATTGTTGTACTGCTTGATTTATATCTTTGCTGAGTAAATCTTTACCTTGATTATTAAAATATGTTAAATTATTTTTATTATAAGTTTTATATTTATCAACTACTTCCTCAAATGCTTTAATATATATAGACATAATGACTTTTGATAAATTAACATTATTCATATTATAGTAAATAAAAATTTCATCAATTGAAAATGCAAAATCATTAAATAATATTCCAGTAAATTTATTAAAATTATTTTTAAAATCCTTAATATCAAAATATTTTACTAATTCTTTATCGATTAAATTATTATTTTTAATTATATCATTTAATTTTAATCTATTATCTTGAATACTCATTTTATTAATATTAATAAATAAATTATTAATTATTAATTATATTATATACAATAACGATATGAAACATATTCTCCACTACTAGGACTAAGTCTTACAATTTTTACTAATGTATCAACTTTAATATCTAGATATTTACATATTGGATCAGTGTGTAAAATTAATGGAAATTGGTGTTTATTTTTAATAGAATATTTCTCCATAATTTTATTAATCTCTGCAGTATCTGTAATAGGTATATGTTCTGGCATTAATTTGTGATGGTAAATATTAAATAATAGTTCATTTATAGAAAAAAACTGTATAGTTAGATTTTCACTTTTAAATTCATTAAATGATTTATGGTTATTTGTAGTTAATTTTTCTCTTGATATAAAAATAATATTCTTGTATTCTTCATTAATTAAATGTTGAAACTTATTTTTTTGTATTTTACTTGATAAATAATATACTACTTTATAATCTTCATTAATTTTAAAATCAAAAACAGGATTCTCATTATATAATGATATTAATTCATTCTCTGTTAAACTATTAAGATTATCAATTTCTAAACCTCTATCAATAAGCATTTCTTTTAATGTTTTTAAACTTACTTTTAACATTTCATTTAGATTCATATTAATACTCATATTTTAATTAATAATTATAATAAAATAAATTTATAAATCAAATTTTAAAATATAAATTTGATTTAATTAAAATTATTTTGATTTAATTAAAATTATTTTGATTCAATTAAAATAAAATTTTGATTTAATTAAAATTATATTAATTTAATTAAAATGAGTAAGACAAATTTATTAGTTTTGCCTAATCAACTATTTGATATAAAATATTTTAAGAAGAACAATATAATACCAAGTTCTTACAATATAACATTATATGAACACCCACAATATTTTACAAAATACAAATATAATAAAAAAAAACTATTATTACATTATGCTTCACTTGATTATTATACCAAATATTTGAAAGATAATGGATTCAAAGTTGATTTAATTAAATATGATAAAAGTGTTAATTTAAAAGATTATGATATGTTTAGGAGTGGTGATAATTTGAGCGATTTAAAACCAGATAAAGTTTTTGATAATCCAAATTATCTTCTAAATACTGAGTTACATGATAAATACTCAAAAAAAACAGATAAATTTATGTTTGGAAGTTTTTACACATGGGCAAAGAAAGAGTTGGATATTATACCAAATATAAAATCCAAGGATAAAGAAAATAGAAAAAGAATGCCAGATGATGTACAAATACCAAATATAAAAAAATTAGATAAATCTGATTATGAATTTATAAAAAATAATGTAAAAAATGTAGAAAATAATTTTAAAAATAATTATGGAAATACAGAGAATTTTATATATCCTGTTACACATAAATCTGCTAAGTTATTTCTTAAAAATTTTATTAAATATAAATTTATTAATTTTGGACCATATCAAGATTTCATTAAAAAAGGTGAGTCATTTATGTTTCACTCTGTTTTATCATCATCAATTAATATTGGTTTAATTAATCCAATTGATATTATTGAAACCATTAAAAAATATGAAGATAAAGTACCAGTAAATAGTTACGAGGGTTATATTCGTCAATTATTTTGGAGAGAATATCAATTATATTGTTATAATTATATTGATTATAAATCAGAATTAAAAAAACCATTCTTCAATTATAAAAATAAATTGGATAAATCTTGGTATGATGGAACAACTGGAAATGAACTTATGGATGATACTATTAAAAAAGGGTTTGATACTGCATATTTACATCATATTGAAAGATTAATGGTGATTGGTAATTATATGAATTTAACTGAAATCAAACCGGAAGATGGAATTAAATGGTTTATTGAATTTGCAATTGATAGTTATGAATGGGTAATGTATCAAAATGTATATGATATGGTATTCTTTGTAACTGCTAAAACTATGAGAAAACCCTATATAACTTCTGATAATTACTTATTAAAAATGAGTAATTATAAAAAAGGCGAATGGAGTGAAAATTGGAAAGAGTTATATTATAAATTTCTAAAAAAACATAAAGAAAAACTAAAGAAATATCCTAGAACTTTCCCTCCATCTATTTTAAAGAAACTATAACTAAAAAAATTTTGAACATAATTATTATTCTTATTTTATTTGAATAATATATCCTGATTATATATATACAATTATATAAAATAAGTAAAAAATGACTAAAAAAAAAAGTAAGAAAAAATTAGTTCCAAAAACAATTGAATTTGAAGATTATCCTGATTTTACCCCAAATCTTACACCTGAACAAATGTTTCGGTTAGGTTCATTTGGAGGTACATATTGGAGACCAATTTATTCAAGTATTACTAAAAAAAATTATAAAGATCAACATTTAGAATTTCCTAAGTCATGGTGGGAAGGAATTCCTAAGGATTGGTTAGTAACTGATTTTAAAGATTATGATATTTCAATAAATAAATATAAGATTCAAGTTGGTACTACATTAGAATTTTGGGAAAATAAAGATTGGATAGATGATTTGGATCCTTATGGATGGGTTCAATGGTATTGTAGATTCTATTCGGGTAGAAGAGATGAAAAAGAAGATAAAAGACAAATTAAAAGATGGAAAAATTTAGCAGGTAAAAAAGGAAGATTCAAAAATATGTTAATAAATATGATTAAAAAGAAGGATACTACATATAATGACTATACTGTTTCACCTAAGATAAGACAAACTTTACAACACTGGGCATACAAAATAACAAAAGAAGACTTAAAATAGAAAGAAGACTTAAAGTAAATAAAATTTTGAATTTATTAGATTATAAATTTTATTATTTATTAGCTATGGCATTCACTGATGTGAACGCGATATTTTACAGAGAATTGCCAAAAGATATAAGGTTTGAACTATACAGAATAGTTAAAGAAGACGCTAAGAGATTACATCGTGTAAAATTCAGCCTTGTCACTACTGAAATAGAAATGAGAAATTTAGGTTTTCTAGATGATGATGATATAGAATTTATAAGAAAATCTATTTGGTTAGATCCTAGTAATAGATTATTATCCTTGACAAAAGATGTTGGTTGTGTTGATTATAATTATTTTAGAGATTTCTTTTATTCTGAAATAACATCATATAATATATTGGCAGGAGAAGTACAAATTAGAGAAAATGAATGTATTAATAATAATACAATTGTATGTAGTAATTGTCAAACATTTAATTTTCCTTGTGAAAATTTGGTTGAACATTTTTGGATTTCAAGAAAATCTTGTAAATGGATAGAACATTTTAGAATAAAATCATAGATATTATAATAAAAAATTATTCTTATTACATTTTTATTTTACATTCATTTTTTATTATAATTGATCATCATCATCAATTACATCATCATATTTAATTTGATAATGTTTCCAACCAATAACGCCAGATTGTTTTTCACTTTTTCCAATTGTTTTATTCATATATTTAGTAACTTGTGCTTTTGTTGGCATCTTTTTAGTTTCACCACTATCTTTAAACCATAACCTAAAGTCATTATACATTTCAGATTGAGTTATAAATGTTTCAGGAATTTCTTGTAATCTTTCATCAATATATAATTTAAGAGTATCATTATCCTTCTGATATTCTTTTGTACATTGTAAAACTTCTGCTGGTTCAAAGATACCTTCTTGAATATATTTTCTATAATAATGAATTAGAATACCCATAAAATGCTCTTTCCAATCATCAAATTTTAGAGATAATTCGGTATCAATTTTATATTGATTCTTTTTTGTTTTATCTGGATTATCAGTAAATATTGAAGTAAATTCAATAACTCTTAGTCTTCTCCATGTACCTCCATCATCAGATGGAATATGAGGCAAATGATTACATGTTAGAACTAAATGTGCCTGTGGTTTAAATTCAATAGGATCTTGAAATAAACCTCTTGCAATAATTCTATCACCACCAGTTAATTCCTTCATAAAACCAATATTTAATTTCTCATCTTCACTAGGTTCTTGTAAAACCATAAATCTTTTACCTTTAGATTTTGCTAATTCACTGCTAGTATCTCCACTTTTACCTCTTTTTTGTGTTAATAGAGATACATTGAATTGACCACAATAATCACCAAAAGCATATTGATAAAGTTCAATAATTTTTGATTTACCATTTGCACCAGTACCAGTAAATATGTGAAATTTCTCATCAACGATATGACCACTTAGAAAACTAGAGAATAATTTTAAGAAATATTCACTCATTTCAGGTTTAGGCAAGATTTGACCAATAAATTCAATAATTTCATTATTAATAGAATCATTTTCATCATATGGAATATAATCAATATTTGTTGAAAATGAAATGTAATCATCAGGATGACCATCTCTAAATTCATAAGTTTCTAAATCAAAAACACCATTTTCAAAACCAACTAATGTACAACGACTATCTAATTTTTCTTCAAATCTATCATGATAAAATAATTCAGAACATTCTTTAAGATAATTACTTTTTTGTGTTTGATTTTTAAGAGACCCAGCAATTTTACTATATTTATCTCCTGCTTTTTTTAGTCTTTCAATATCATCATCATCTTCTGTCTGTAGTGCTTTAGTAAAATAATCATTCGCAATTCTCAAAAATTGTTTATAAACTTCTGTAGACATTTTTTTTCTTAAAGAAACTCCACTATCAGTTAGTTTCCATTTATGATTTTTAAATTCCCACCAAACTGTTTTTTTTATATTAGAGCAAACAAAATTATGTTTATACATTTGATATATAACTCTTGCAACATCTGTATGAGAACCTGATTTTGCCTTTACTAATAATTCACTCAAATCCTCTTCTACTATTTTTTTATATGCTTCTGGATTATCTTTATTTGCCCACATTCTCAAAGTTCCTATACCTAAATTACCATCTTTCATATAATCCCATTTTTGCTCACATACACCTTCTTCATATTTTGGTGATTTTTTACTAAACTCAATCCAATCATCTAATAACCTATAATCTATATTTCTCAAACACCAACCAACACGAATCCAAGACTCAAAAGTTGTACTCCTTTCAGGATTTAAAATACCAACAAATTTTTTTATAATATCAATATCAAAATTTTGTGTTTTTTTATGATTTTTACTATGTTTAAATACTTGTTTAATTGTTAATTGTTTTCTTTCTTCATCTGATTTTAATTTATTAAATTGCTTAATTTCTTCCATTTTACAATCTTTAATATCAGTTTCAATATCTTTATTTCTGAGTGAAAATAATTTAATATAATAACCAATTTTATTATTCTCTTTAATTTTTTTTAATTCATCATTTTCAAATTTTAAAATATTTGTAATTTTATATGGTTCCTTATTTGGTTTAGAACTCCCA
>Ga0181422_1000186_pt1 | contig 19734 bp, 29 predicted proteins | sample 45SPOviralmetaG_FD_130147 | JGI IMG/M metagenome (GOLD analysis project Ga0181422, IMG submission 130147) | Marine viral communities from the oligotrophic San Pedro Time Series (SPOT) site, San Pedro Channel, CA, USA - 45 SPOT_SRF_2013-07-18 | ecosystem: Environmental > Aquatic > Marine > Strait...
GTTTGTCTTCGCTAAAAGAGACCCAGTCCTCTTTAAACATTTCCGACCCACGAGCTTCAAACGACGCCATAAATTCTTGACGGAACGCATAAGAAGACATAGATCTTTTAGCAATGTCAATTTCATCTGGATCCAAAATAGGGTTATCGTAAGATGTAAAATGCCAAGCTTTGTACGTAGGGTCATCATCTAGTTCCGCATACTTGTAAAGTTCGTAAAAGTGGTTCCTTCCCATAGGTGTGCCTATAAACATTGCACATCCTTTTTGGTCAGCCAAGGCAGGTCTCAAAATCTGCTCAAATACCTCTGGCTTCATATCAGCGTACTCGTCCATGACTAGAAACTTGAGGCTGACACCTCGCATGGTTTCTGGTCTATCGGCTCCTTTGAGACTGATAGTGGCTCCATTAATAAGCTTAATTTGAAGATTATTAACATGACTACCACTGATAACTTCAGTCCCAAGATCGAGAAGGGTGGACCACATAATGTCTCTGGCTTGTCCCTGAGTAGGTGCGACGTAAAATACATGACCTCTTTCTGCCTGTAGTGCGTTAACAATTAACATCCATGCTGCTAACCTAGACTTACCTGTACGTCGCCCAGCAGCTACTATTTTAAATCTTGTTTCATCTGCCCAGACATTTTGCTGCCAAGGCAGTAGTTCAATATTAAGATCCATTGAAATTATTAAATACCGCTGGTGCTTCTAACAAATCAAATGTAACGACTACTTCGATGTTACCTGCACTACCTGCTGCTGCTTTAATAACGTCTCCCGGCTGTAGAACAAATACTGCATTGCCATCAATCAGTAAGTTTTCTTTTGACGATATGTTAGTACCGTTATAAATATATACATCTGGAGTAGGACTAGGCTTGTCTACAAACAACGTAATGTCGTTAGTTGAGTTGTGTAAGTTAGCAATAAACGCCATGTTCCAATGTGCAACATAACCATTAGGTATTGTTACGATTGTCTGCGTACTAGTATCTGTCAGGTTCTTGTTCTTTGTATATAACATTAGTATGTCCACATAACAGGTGTTGTGCCACGGGTGTCAACATGAATAAAGTCAGAAGCAACACCAATACCTGTAAATCCTAGAGCCAAAGCAGAGTGTACAAGCTTAAGGCGATCAGCGGCGTTTGTTATTTTTATATCTGCCGCGATCCCTTGGGCGTGTGTACCGGGTACTTCTTTTTTATTTTCTATTGGGTGCATCGTAGGATGACGATACCCACTTGTTATTACAAAAGGAAAACCACAGTATGCCCGTAACTCATCTAGCTTCTCTAAAAAGTCTTGCTCCATGTTATTGGTGCCAGATACCTGACAGTCAAACTCTTCGCGTGTAAAATGCTTAAGACTCATCTACTACTTCTCCTTCTAGTATGGTAGGTTGTCCTACGTCTACTGCACCGACACCACTAATGTTAATCTGTATAGCGTTACGACCACCATCTTTAACAATATCTTTTTCAAAAGCAGCAACAGGTAGGATACGATCCATAACTAGTTTCCAAGCTGCTGATTGGTTCTTATGTTCTGGATCCAACGCGGCATCAAAGATAGCGTCCATAACAGCACGAGAACGAGGAGAATTAAGCATTCGTGCTTTGTATTCGTTGATGATGGCTGCATCACCCTTTGGTCGTCCAACAGAATTCCTATTACCTTTCTTTTTATTAGTAACAGAACTTCTTTTAGGTCTACCCACTGGGTTTTTCTTTTCCGTCATACTATATAGTCTCTACCTAGAAAGGGTTTCTGGTTTAATTCTTATACTTGTAGGTACTTAGTACTAGTAATATGTACTTATACAAAGTACTTTTTGTTATTGATCTATATATACATATATTATAGCATACTTTTTAGGATTTGTCAACCCCTAATAGCACTTTGTAGGGAAAAAACACTGTATTTACAGCACAGATTCTATGCTTTTACAGTGCAGATTACCCTTATGTCCCAGGATTATAGTAAATTATTGATATATAACTAAAAGATCTAGTAGCAAAGACTTCCAATTTTGCTCTTTTTTGTGTCTGAGAAGGACACTCCGCATGTTGTTGTGTCGTCTCCCCTCCCCCGTCTACGTAAATTTTCACAGATCAACAAAAATAATTTTATAGACTGCGCTGAGACTGTAAAAGCCTGAGAGTGAGTGTTGGTGCGGGTCCCACAAAGGATAAAATTAATCTGGATTAATTCTCTGCCGTTTGACGGATAAAAAATTATTTAGTACCATTCAGTTGTCGGGCAATACCGCGCGGCATTAACTAAATGAGAATCATTATCATGTCAAATATCGAAACATTAGGAACACGAATTGCAAAGGCCATGATCAAGGGCGACGACGCCATTGCGAAGGCTACTCAATCTACACTGAACAAGGTCTGCGACGAGGTAATCAAAGCGGCGCGTGCTGGTATCACCAAAGCCGACCTAAAGCCACTACGGGCGAGTATCGTTAGCCAGTACGTTGAAGCGGGTAACGAGGAATCATCCGCAAAGGTTCAGGCGTCACAGGTCATGCGACTGGTAAAGGTGGCGGCGAATCTGGATAAGAAGCTTTCAGACTTTCACGAGATTCAAGATGTCGACGATGGGGTATCGACACTATGCACGGCGGCTGATAACGCAACGTCGCTAAAAACGTGTTACGAGTCGCTAGGCATCCCGAAGGCCGACGACGTAGCCACCGACGAAGAAGCCAGCGACGAAGGCACCAGCGAACCCACAGCCAGTGAAGCGAACGAGATCGGCCACCTGTTCTCAGAGTTCATGCAAAAAGCTTTCGAGAATGGCCACACCAAAATGGAAATTGCGCACTACCTCGCACAAGTATCAATTGATCTACACCGCGACGCTAGCTAACCCGCTCCACCGTAGTACTTCATAGCCGCCTTCGGGCGGTTTTTTTATGCCTGTAAAAAATGGTTGACACTGTGGTGTGGTGGGTGATTTGACACCATTATTTCTATTTGAGATAATAGACATGTTGGGTATTCGTTCTGGTTATATGCCTGACAATAATTAATCCAGATTAATTTTTACGAGGGTTACAAAATGATGATTCAATATTTCGATGATCGTGCAGATCGTGAGTGGTTGGGCATTGTCCCTGAGTTTTTTGCTCGTGCGGTCGTAGCGCATAGGTTCTGTGGTGGTGGTATTGCTACCGTCGCGGATGAGATGAACGCAGACTATGGGATGGGTGGATTCGCTGATCATTGGAGCGGCACCATAGATGATGATGGTGTGTACCATGCACCAGAAGACAAGCCGCTTGAGCCATTCGCTCGCGTTACGTATGGTGGGTGGACGATGTGGGCTTATCCTTATTCGATATTCGGTATCAAGGACAACGTAGGTAATCAACGTGTTGGGAGGTTTGACTGATGGTTAGTATTACTAAGAATCAACAGCAGAGTCTGTTGCGGAAGTGGAGGCAGTCTGATCAGGGTATGTCGTACCGTGCGTTTAGGCGTACAGTTGAGCCGATTGTATGTGATCAGGCAGTTGCGATTAAGTGGTGTGGTATGTGGTTATGTATTGAGCCCGATGGCTATACACATTCGTAAGGAGGAGTAACGATGGATATTCATTGCAGACATTGTGGTGAACCGTGGGATCATGACGAGTTGCATGATGTGGAGGGAGCGTCATACAAGGATGCTGTTCAGTTGTTTGTTAAGCATGGGTGTGGTGCGTTTGGTTTCGAGCCACCACTACTTACGTGTAAGCACAGCCCTATCTATCCGCCTGATATGATGGAGTTGATACGAACAGCGCAGGATATGTCACCGTACCCTGACGAGTGGAGTAGTCCTGATGAGATTGAGATGATGTTAGAGATGGCGGAGGATATTTTCTAATGTCTATGGTCTTTGAGTGTGTTGTGTGTGGTGAGTGGTTTCGCAGTGAGAAGGATGTCTACCAAGAGGACAACGGTGACTGTATCTGTGTGTCGTGTTGGGAGGATAACGAGGAAGAGCTAACGGAGAAGTACTATGGGAGAAGTAGTAGATCTATTCAACAATAAGCAGGTGTCTGCTAGGTGCATGTCTTGTGGCGAAGTGCATTCGTGCATAGTTGACGGGGATGCGTGGAATAGCTACACTAGTAACAGGTCAAGCGTTGTGCAAGAGGTCTTTCCTAATGAGGATACGTGGACAAGGGAGATACTTATAGCTGGGCGTTTGAACTTTGGTATTACAGGCAGATGTAGTCTGTATATGTGTAAGAAGTGTTGTGATGAATGGGAAGAGGAGTAGTAGTTATGCATTTTACGGAAAACAGAGTTGCGCAGTATTTTATTGACGCTGTGCTAAGAGATCCAGACAAGAGCATCAGTGTGTTTGGTGAAGGTGAAGGCCCAGATGTCAAGAAGTCTCAGGAGCATATGACTGTGTTGGACAACATGGGTCAGTGTGACTTCGATGACATACAGGTGTGGAGTGACAAGGAACAGAGGTATGTTGCGTGGTTCCAGTTTATCTACGGCAATGTCACAAGTACCAGTGAGGCAATGGAAGTGATCAATGACTACTCAGCCAATGAGTATGCTGATCGTATTATCAACAAAGTGGAGTGGTGTACAGAATGAGTGATTATTTATTAACTGACCGCGACGGTATTGATATTATTCGCAGAAAGATCAACGGGTTGAGAGCTGACATTGGTTACGATGTTATCAACAGTCCTCACAATACTGAGTTCGAGGAGCTGGAAGTATTGCTCAGTGATGCAACAGCAAAGCTGGATGATATCTCTGACAAGTTGAAGGATCACGTCTACGCATACGACGTAACTGTAACTGTTACAAAGCGTGTGTATGTACTGTCAGCAGACGAGTGCGATGCAGAGCAAGCTGCGATGGACTACGCTGTGAGTGAGCTAGACTGTCCGATAGACTGGACTGAGGATGACGTGGCTATTGAACGTCATGAAGACGAAGAGACCACTACGGTCTATGATGTGGAGGTGTAGTGTATGGCTATTGATACATGGTATGTAGTGCAGAAGTTTAACCGCAATACATGGGAGTGGGAGGAGCGTGACAGTGATGGCTCTTCGTACAACTCCACGCTTGACAATGCAAAATACTTTTGTGATAGTTATATCAAGGACGGCGAGGAGTGCCGTGTAATCAAAGAGGAGGTGGTCTATGAACCCGATGCCCAGTCTGAGTAAGATGTCAGGCAAGTTAGAAGGTATACAGGCAATCAACACCAACACCACGACGAACGAGTTCTGTATCAAGGAGTCCCAGAAGAAAGACCCAAAGCGCATATGTGGTAAGTGCTACAGCATTGGTATGCTTTCTACTTATAGGAAGAACTGCGCACCCGCGTTCCAGAGGAATAGTGACATCCTCGCTAGTGATGCTGAGTTCATTCTGCCTCGTACCTCCGGCGCGTTCGTACGGTTTCATGGGCATGGTGAGCTGATAAATGAGCAGCACTTCCGTAACTTTTGTGCGATAGCTGAAGACAACAAGCACTCTACGTTTGCGCTGTGGACTAAGCGTGTGGACTATGTACGTCCTAATCTACACCTTGTTCCTGATAATATGATTCTTGTTTATAGTAATCCTATTGTTGACAGGATAATGACAAAACCACCTCGTGGATTTGACCGTGTATTTAACAACGTATCGCAGGAGTTCGACGGAGAAGCCAACTGTACTGGACAGAAGTGTATGGATTGTTTACTATGCTACAAGCGTGACACCACTAAGGTGATCATTGAACATGAGAAGTAGGAGGATGAATGGGACGTGAATCGTGGGAGCAGTGGCATGACGATTGGCATGATCGTGATGAGTGTGTAGGTGATTACGCAGATGAGTATCACCAAGATGATATTGAAGCATGGAAGGAGGAGAGAGATCGTGAAGTTGAAATACCACATGACGCACCAACAGATAGCTGATGAACTAGGTATCAGTCGTCAGATGGTACGTGTTATTGAGCACCAAGCATTGCGTAAGTTGAGTAGGTCACCTATTCTTCAGGCTTATGCGCAACACATAAATGATTACGTGGAGGAATATCATGGGCAGAAACACTCGTCGGTATGTTAGGAATCACAAGCCGCGAAGTAAATCAAGAGGTAATAATACCTACGAACCTGTTAGCAAGAAACGTAAACGTGTGGTATACTAATCTTTATAGACTATATAGTAAGTACTTAGTATTATTAGTATTACTACTATTACTAATTACTTACTACTTATTACTATCTAAATAGGAAATTATTATGGATGCATCAAAGCGTAAAAACATGATTGAAGAGTTAACGGAAGATGAGATGTACAACGTCAACTACATGGCGGCCATGAACATGTTGTTTAACATGATGGCGATGGAGTTTGAGTCGATGGACGACAAGACGTTAGAAGCTCGTTACCTTTCTCGTTTTGGTACTAGTAATGCGGAGGTGCATTGATGGGTTTTGTTAAGCTGCATCAGAAGTGCAATGATTGTGGTTCTAGTGATGCGTTATCCTACAATGAGGATGGTTCTAGCTTTTGTTTCTCGTGTGGTACGCATACCCCTTCACCTAAGACTGTAGGAAGTGCTGTGAGAGACATTAGCGAGTATCGAGTATCAACCCCTAGGGTTAATGAAGTGGCCCTTAGAGGGGATTTTAAGGGGGTTAGAGAGCGTGGTATTGATGCCACCACTATGGCGAAGTACTCTACCAGTGTGGATGGTGACGATGTACTGTTCGGTTACCATGACAGTGATGGTGTGTTGGCGGCATACAAGAAGCGTAGTCCTGACAAGAAGTTTAAGATCGAAGGTGAATGGAAGAAGGCGGGCTTGTTCGGTCAACATCTGTTCCCTTCTGGTGGTCAGTACATAACTGTAGTAGAAGGAGAGTACGATGCGCTTGCTGCATACCAAATGTTTGGAGGTAAGTATCCTGTTGTTTCTATTCGTAATGGTGCTCAGGGAGCTTCAGCAGACTGCCGACGCGCGTATGATTTTCTAGATCAGTTTGAGCATATCATCTTCTGCTTTGATAACGACGACCAAGGTAAGAAGGCAGCACACGAGTGTGCCGATATCTTTGGTGGTAAGGCGAAGATCTACCAGCATGGTGAACGTAAAGATGCGAACGAGTATCTTCTTCATCAGGAGAAGGATGACTTTATCAAGCGATGGTGGCATGCCAAGGTATATACCCCTGATGGGATGGTGATGATAGGGTCACTCCGTGAGGAACTGAAGAAGCCATTGCTGGAGGCAGAGGTACGCTACCCATACAAGGGACTAGACGATATGACTTTTGGTATGAGACCGACAGAGCTGGTGACAATCTGTTCTGGGTCTGGACTGGGTAAGTCTACGTTCATGCGTGAGCTAGTGTTCTCCATTGCCGCACAAACCAACGAGAGGATAGGTCTAGCCTTCTTGGAAGAGACACCTAACCGTACTGCCCGTGGACTAGTAGGTCTACAGATCAACAAGCCAATACACTTACCCGGATGTGATTACGCCCCAGATGAGGTAGAGCATGTATTCGAGACGCTTGATCTAGATGACCGTGTTGTCCTATGGGATTCGTTTGGTTCTAATGCAATCGAGAATGTGCTGGCGAGGTTTAGGTATCAAGTAAAAGTACTAGGTGTTAGGTACATCATCCTCGATCACATATCCATACTGGTATCGGATCAGGCCAATGGTGATGAACGTAAAGCCATTGATGAGATCATGACTAAGCTACGTATGTTCTGTCAGGAGATGGAGATATGTATGTTTGTTGTTAGTCACTTACGAAGACCAGAAGGAAAAGGACATGAGGATGGAGCAGTTACTAGTTTGGGTCAGCTTCGTGGTAGCGCTTCAATTGCTCAGCTTTCTGATATTGTTCTTGGACTAGAACGTAATGCCCAAGCAGACGATGAGATGGTACGTAACACAACAGGAATACGAGTACTCAAGAATAGATTCAGTGGTATGACTGGACCTGCTTGCTCTGTCCTGTACAATAAGAACACAGGTAGACTGACGGAGATTATAGAGTGAGATGTAAAGCTTGCAACAAGGTACTAAACGATTTCGAGTTAACACGTAAGTTCAGTAACTCAGGAGAGTTTGTTGACTTATGTAGCGGCTGTGGTAAATTCTTAGTGGAGGATGAGATTACTATCGAAGGTAACTTAGACTACGCACACTTAGCAGATGTAGAGGAGTTGTATGATGTCGAAAATGGGACAATGGATTATCACTCAGGAACAGACTATGGAGAGGAGGACTTATGGTAGAGAACTCACAGAACGGGAGCAGATGGACATTGCCTACTACGAATATAGTATTCTTGGATATCGAAACGGATGGTCTCCAACCGACGGTAATTCACTGCGTGGTAACCAAGAGACCAAACGAGGATCACTTGACCCATACCTGTAGTGAGTCACTATGGGAAGAACTATCAGGGGCTGGCTGTGTATGCGGTCACAACTACATAGGGTACGATGGACCTGCATTGAAAAAACTTTGGGGAGTAGAGATACATCCTGATCGTGTGTTGGATACTTTGGTAATGTCAAGACTTTTCTATCCTGACATACAAGGGGGACACAGCTTAGATCAATGGGGTACTCGTCTTGGTTGTGCTAAGGGTAGTCATGATGATTGGACTAAGCTTACAACGGAGATGATTAAGTATTGCATGCAGGACGTTACTGTTACTGAGTTGTTGTACTCAAAGCTTAACGAGCAGCTACAGGCGTTTGGTTTCTCTGACAGTAGCGTATGGTTAGAGCACTCAGTAGCACACATCTGTCATGAACAAGAGCAGAATGGATTCATGTTCAACAAGACAGGAGGAGAACTACTATCCAGAAAGTTGGATACTAAGATGTCTGGTATCGAGGCTAAGTTGCAGACAGTGTTTCCACCTATACCGGAGGAGCAGAGACATCACAAGACGACAGGCAAGCCACTGCCTTTGAAGTATCAACACTTCAATGTAGGGTCACGTCAGCAGATAGCTGAGAGACTGAAGCAGAAGGGTGCTGTATGGAAGGAGAAGACACCATCAGGTAAGGACAAGGTGGATGAGTCTACTCTCAAGAAGAATCTACACATACCTGAAGCCAAGATGGTGCTTGAGTTCTTGTTGTTACAAAAACGATATGCACAAGTTATATCTTGGAATAAGGCTGTAGAAGGAGGACGAATACATGGGAGGATTAAACATATTGGGGCTGTTACAGGTCGTATGGCGCACTCTAGTCCTAACCTCGCACAAGTCCCTGCTGTCACTGCGGAATACGGTACTGAATGCCGTAGCCTGTTCTGTGTACCTGACAACCGTGTTCTTGTTGGCGCTGACGCTAGTGGTCTTGAGTTGCGTATGCTTGCCCATTACATGGACGATGTTGACTACACGAAGGAGATACTAGAAGGAGATATACACACAGCAAATCAACTAGCGGCTGGACTAGAGACTAGACCGCAAGCTAAGACATTCATCTATGCTTTCTTGTACGGTGCAGGGAATGCAAAGATAGGTGCGATAGTAGGTGGGTCAGCTATGAAGGGTGGTGAACTTAAGGACAAGTTCCTAGAGAACACACCAGCACTGGCTGACTTACGCGACAGGATAACGACACAGGGTGAGGAGGGATTTCTTGATGGTCTTGATGGTAGAAGACTACGAGTACGTTCTGCTCATGCTGCGTTAAACACACTACTGCAAGGAGCCGGAGCCGTCGTGATGAAGCAAGCAGTCATTCATCTGTATGAGCTACTCGACGGTATCGACTTCAAGCTAGTAGCCCAAGTCCACGATGAGTGGCAAATAGAGTGCCGACCTGAAGATGCTGAACACGTAGGTAAGTGTGCTGTACAGGCAATCATTCAGGCTGGTGAAACCTTCAACCTCAACTGCCCACTAGATGGTGAGTATCGTATCGGTAACAATTGGGCCGAAACGCATTAGCACAATCTATATAAGTGTGGTATAATATTAGTTGTTAAATTAACTGGAGTTAATTCTATGAGCGAAGCAAACATCAACATCAAATGCGAACTTTACTGGCCTAACCTGACTCGTAAGAATCAGTTGGCGAACAAGTACACAGTTGACCTAGCCCTTCTGTCTGACGAGGCTGTTACTGCTCTTGAAGATATGGGTTTGAAAGTCAACAACAAAGGTGACGAGCGGGGTCATTACATTACCTGTAAGTCAAACAACAAGTATCGTGCATTCCGTCCTGATGGCAATGAGATTCTTATCGCTGACCGTACACCTCTTGACGAGGAAGATGATCCTCAAATGGGAGTAACGGTAGCCAATGGTTCTAAGGCTAAGTGTCTTGTCAGCTTTTACGACTGGGAATACATGAAGAAGAAGGGACGTTCACCCACTCTTCGACGCATGATAATCTCAGATCTGGTTGAGTATGTACCAGAGATGGATATGGACGTTGCTTTGTGATTCTAATTGACGGCGACATGTTGGTGTATCGTGTAGGCTTTGCCTGTGATGAGGAACCAGAGAGGATAGCTATTCAAACTATGAGTAACTACATCTCTGAGATTATCTCTGATCTGTCTGAGCACTACACGGAGCATCAGGTGTACCTTACAGGGAGCAGTAACTTCAGAACAGAGGTTGCTGTTTCTCAACCCTACAAAGGTAGCCGTCCTGCACGTAAGCCTGTTCACAAAGACTTACTCCGTGAGTACATGTTAGATACATGGAAAGCGGAACTCTCTGACAACATGGAGGCTGATGACTGTATCGCTATCAAGTCTACTGAGTTAGAATATAAGTCTATCATCTGTTCTTTGGACAAAGACTTCTTACAAGTACCCACAAAGATATACGACTACACCAAGAAGATCATGAAGGATATTGACGAACGCTCTGCAACAGAGTGGCTGTACCGTCAAGCTCTGATGGGTGATCGAGTAGACAACATACCGGGTATACACGGAGTAGGACCAAAGAAAGCAGAGAAAGCACTGGCTGATTGGGAAACAGAGAGAGAGCTGTATGAGCGATGTCTTAAGTTATACGAGGAGAACGAACTCGACGCTGATAGACTATACGAGAGCCTTCAGTTGTTATACCTTCTTAGATCTACCGATGATCGTTATAGGATACCTGATGAAGTTTGACAGTAACCTAGAAAAGAAACTCTATGCACAGATGAAGAAGTGTACTTATCATCCTGCTAAGAGAATCGAGTACATCATTCCTAAGAAGTACGAACCAGACTTCTGCTACAACACTAACGGCTGGATGACGTACATCGAAGTGAAAGGTAGATTCAGAACTAGAGAGGAAGCCCGTAAGTATGTAGAAGTACGTAAGGCTTTAGGCAAGTATGAAGATCTTGTATTTGTATTTCAAAATCCTAACACACCAATGCCGGGATCGAGACGACGTAAGGACGGTAGTCGTTATCGTATGAGAGACTGGGCAGAAAAGAATGGGTTTGATTGGTACACGCCAGCTACCCTACCAAAGGAGTGGCTATGACTAGACACTTAGTAATACCTGACACGCAAGTTAAACCTGATGGCAACATAGATCACCTGTACTGGGCTGGTCGCTACGCTGCCGCAACTAAACCTGACGTTATCATTCATCTGGGGGATCACTGGGACATGCCAAGTCTCAGTAGCTATGACGTTGGGAAGAAGTCGTTTGAAGGAAGGCGGTACACTAACGACATTGTTGCAGGTAACACGGCTATGGCTAACTTTATAGCGCCTATCGAAGCAGAGAAACAACGTCTTCAGCGTAACAAAAGAAAGACGTGGAATCCTCGTATGGTTTTTCTTATAGGTAACCATGAACAGCGAATCGAGCGAGCTATAGAAGCAGACGCTAAATTAGAAGGACTAATGAGCTATGATGACTTCACGTTGGAAGAGTTCGGGTGGGAAGTTGTACCTTTCTTACAACCTATCGTCATCGACGGTATCGCCTACTGTCACTACTTCACCAGCGGTGTCATGGGAAGACCAGTCACCTGTGCAAAGCTATTGTTACAAAAGAAGTTCATGTCCTGTATCATGGGACACGTACAAGACAGAGACATAGCCTACGCACGTAAAGCAGATGGAAGTAACATAACAGGTTTGTTTGCTGGTATATTTTACAACCATGACGAGGAGTACTTAAATCCTCAAACAAACGGTAGTTGGTCTGGGATATGGATACTCAACGAGGTAAAAGACGGATCCTTTGACGAGTTACCAATTAGTATGAACTACCTCAAGAGAAAGTACGGATGACGTTCGATGAGTTGTTAGAGCACGTTGCCGAACATTACGATGAGGTAACGATCATGGAGGCTTTAGAGATAACATCAGATGATCTAGTAGAAAGATTTGCTGATAAAATACTAGAGAAACTTTACAAGTTTAAGGAGATGGAGTGAGCATAGACAATGCAACACCAAAACAATGGGACGATGCACGTAAGAGACAAGTGGGCGGAAACCATTACGCACGTTATAACATTCAACCTATTGATTTTATTATCGACAATAACCTTGATTGGTGTGAGGCTAACGTGGTAAAGTACATCACCCGATGGCGTGACAAGAACGGTGTCGAGGATCTACGTAAAGCCATGCATTACATTCAACTACTAGTAGATAGAGAGGTGCAATCTTAATGGATGCATATCAACAATATATACATAAGTCACGTTACGCTCGTTACCTACCAGAGGAGCAACGTCGTGAGACATGGGAAGAAACAGTAAACAGATACCTAGACTACTGGGTAGACCGTGTAGAACTAAACGAGTTCGATCAAGCAGAGATCTTTCAGTCTATTCATGAACTAGATGTTATGCCTAGCATGAGAGCGTTGATGACTGCTGGAGAAGCGTTAGACCGTGACAACGTAGCTGGCTTCAACTGTAGCTACCTACCTATCGACCACCCTAAAGCGTTTGACGAGATGATGTACGTGCTGATGTGCGGTACAGGTGTAGGTTTCTCTGTTGAACGACAGTACGTATCTAAATTACCAGAAGTAGCAGAGGAGTTCCATGACACCGATACCGTTATACACGTCGCTGACAGCAAAATTGGATGGGCTAAAGCATATCGAGAACTTATCAGCTTGCTCTATTCAGGTCAGCTTCCAAAATGGGACATCAGTGGAGTACGACTTGCGGGGTCAGCCCTTAAAACCTTTGGAGGTAGAGCGTCTGGTCCGGATCCTCTTGTTGACCTCTTTAAATTTACCACTGAAATCTTTAGGGAGGCTGCTGGACGTAAGCTTTCCTCCATCGAGTGTCACGATATCTGCTGTAAGATTGCACAAATCGTTGTCGTCGGAGGAGTTAGAAGGTCCGCTCTCATCAGTCTCAGTAACCTCACTGACGATAGACTCAGACGATGCAAGTCAGGACAGTGGTGGCAAGACAATCCTCAACGAGGACTAGCAAACAACAGTGCGTGTTACACTGAGAAGCCAGACTTTGAGGCGTTCCTAAATGAGTGGAAAAGTTTATACGAGTCCCGATCAGGAGAGCGAGGTATGTTCTCTAGAGTCGCAAGTCAAAAGCAAGCTGCAAAGAACGAGCGACGAGATGCTACCTATGATTTTGGAACTAATCCATGTAGCGAGATCATCCTACGACCTAACCAATTCTGCAATCTATCGGAAGTTGTTGTCAGGTCAACCGATACGTTGTCAGACCTTAAACGAAAAGTACGTGTTGCGGCTATCCTTGGAACTTTACAGGCTACCTTAACTGACTTCCGTTACCTGCGTAAGATATGGAAAAACAATACTGAAGAGGAAGCGTTGTTAGGTGTATCACTAACAGGTATCATGGATCATCCAACCCTATCAGGAAGGAGAGATAAAGGTGTTCTCAAAACTTGGCTTACTGAACTCAAGGAAGAGGCAATTAACACTAATAAGCAGTGGGCTAACAAGCTTGGTATCAATGTTAGTACTGCTATTACTGCTGTTAAGCCTTCTGGTACTGTTAGTCAGTTAGTTGATTCTGCTAGTGGTATTCATCCACGATACTCAGATCAGTACATCAGGCGAGTACGCGCAGATGCAAGAGATCCACTGTGCTCGGTCCTTGAGGCAGCAGGAGTCCCTGTAGAGGACGATGTAATGTCACCCAGTACCAAGGTATTCTCTTTCCCTATAGCGTCTCCTGAAGGGGCTGTGGTGGCCTCTGAGATGGGTGCTATGGAGCAGTTAGAACTATGGGAGATTTATCAGGATTACTGGTGTGAACACAAACCATCAATGACTTGTTACTATCGTGACGATGAGTTCTTAGAGGTAGGGCAATGGTTGTACAACAAGTTCGACAAGATAAGCGGAGTTTCGTTCCTCCCTTATTCCGAACACACGTACCAACAAGCGCCATATGAACCCATCGACGTAGAGACCTATGAGAAGCTGAAGGAGGAATTCCCAGAGACGATTGATTGGAACATCTCTGAGAACTCTGACATGACGGAAGGGTCTCAACAGTTAGCCTGCACTGGTAATAACTGTGAGCTGTAACTTATGGGGCTTCGGCCCCTTTTTTATTTTAAAAATCTATCAAACATACCTTTCTTTTTAGGCTTTGCTGCTTTTGTAGGAGTTTTTATACCATACTTTTCTTTTCGTTCTTCTGTTAAGTAACGATCTATGGCATCACTAACAATACGAACATCAGCAATAGATGCTTTTTCTTCTTTTGATAATTTATCAGCATCACCGCCTACAAGATAATACTTATTCATAGCATCTAAATACTTACTATGATTAGCATCCTTTTTAAAAGATTCTTTAAACTCCTTAAGCTTTTCTTTCTGTAAAGATAAAAGACCAATAGGACCAGCTTTCTCTTTCAACATGTCCTCTATGATAGGCATAGCCAGAACAGAGCCTTTATGGAAAAGCTCATGAGCAACAGTACCTGTCTCGCTCAGTCTATCAGCGAGTCCTCTACGTTCTAAAACAAACTGAGGAGTAAAGTAAGCAACGTCTTCTTCTCCTTCATAAGGAGTAACCATATCGGCGCTACTTATCTGCTCTGCTAGATACTTGTTAGCGGCCTCATACTTTTCGCCTTCTGGGAAGAAAGCACCTGTAATAAGACCGTCGCTTACCCTAGCAGGACGCTTCATAGCCCTAAACTCAGTGTTTGGGTTAGATAGACCAAGACCCATCATAAAACCTAAAGACGTACCCGGACGACCTTCTTTAGGTAATCTGTTGACCATATCAATAACAAACTCACTGCTAAGAGTGCTCTCAGCTTGTCCCTTAGAACGGTCACCGTATACAGTTTCTGCTTTGTTACTTTTCATATTTAGTCTTCCAGTACAGCCGCTGCTGTGCCTACAGAGTTCTTAAGGGCAGGCACTTCCATAATGTGCTTGAAAGCTTTCTTAGGCTCAAGAGTAATAAGATCCATACCTGCCTTACCGCCTATAGAAATCAAACCACCAGCAGGAGCTATAGTAGTAAGAGCAAACTCCCAAGGCTCTTCTTTTAGTTTATTTAATCGGTACTGTGAAGTCGGTGCTTTGTTAAGGCTAAGAACAGAAAGAGGTTGATCTACTACTGCTTTAAACAACAGCTCTTCTCCAGTAATCTTGTCTTCTCCCCCTGAAAAAACATAGTCTCGTGCTTCATCAATAACAGAATAACCTACTCCAGCGCTGGCTATGTAGAGAGCTGAATTCTTAGCGGCCTCTCCTATATTACCTTCTACAAGATTGTCAAATACTTTCTTCCTTAATAAGGACCGTTGTACAATAGCAAAACCCATTAAGGTATATAAAGGACGAAGAGCAGGAGACTTAGACCAACGTAAAGGGCGCCCAGCAACGGAGGTAAGTTGTTGTTGTCCTAGTCCTGCATAAGCAAGATCAGTCATTAGCTTAACTTCTTTTTCCGACATAGCTTCTATATTTTTACCATGTTTACGGAAAGCATTAATAATAGTAAACCTATCCGCCTCAGAAAAATAATTACCCCACTTCTCGTTGAACTCTCCCTTTTTAGCTAAGTCATAACCGTTTTCAATGACGCTGTTCATAACAGCTCTCTTACCTAGACGATCCATGCTACTAAACAAAGTAACCTTAAAACCCTTTTCTAATCCCTTAGCCAGTGCTCTGTTTGCTTTGTCAAGACGACTAGGATCACCAGCCATCTGATTAAGTTCGTCTACTAACTTACCAGCAAATTCCCCTTGCGTTTGTCTGTTAATACCTGACAGTTTAGGATCAACAAAACTTTCTTGTCGCATATTAAAAGCACGAGTAGCACCACGAATAGTAGCAGCAGTACCGTTTAAAAGAGGAGATACAAACACGTCATGCAGGTTGAGTACCGCTGACTTAAGAGACATCAACGTACCGCCATAGCTTAGTGTTGATAAAAGCTGTGCAACAGCGGGAGCATATTGTTGAGAACCAATAACCATGTCCTCAATAACACGAGCACCTCTAGCAGCTACCTCCTCTGGTAAGTCTTCGTTAAGTCTTTTAGCGATAGCTTTAAAAGCTTCTTCACCTGTAGGATTTTTAACACCAAGAGTACCTACGTCTGTACGTTTAGCTATCTCATTTAAGAAGTCATTCTGACTAAGTAATTTAAAGTCGGTTAAGAAGGGATTCTGATACATTTCTATCATTGCATCATCAGCCACTTCCCTATTAGACAACGCTTTTCTAGATTGATCTTGTTGTATTTCTAAGTAGTTTTTACGTCCTTGATCCGCATAGGTGCGTTCTTTCTTACTTAAAGGCTGTGTCTGTACGTGTAATCTTTCTGTTTGTACAGATACTTCTTCACCGATGTTAAGACGTTGCTCCTTAAATAAGCCACCTCTAAAGTTTAGGTAGTTATTAACTGCCTTTAGTTCTTGTTGATTAACACCAGCATCAGACAAACGCTTCAGGAATTGAGTACGATTATTACCTTTTATACCACGAGCATAATCAAGCATAGCCTTAGCAGCTTCTTTGTTTGTTCTCCAAAGCTTTATTACAGGAACCGCAGGAAGGAGAAAATCATCATAAGCTCTATTCATTTTACCGCTAGAAGATTCAGCAGCTACTTTAACTAAACCCGATAATTCAGGACTTACTTTGTAGTAAAGCGCATCTTCTGCTGTATCAAACGTCTCAGTAAAAAAACCTACGTCTTTTTGAGCGGCTTGTTTTCCCATCGTAAACGTAACTCGTTTGGGAGCGTCGGTCATTCTTCTTAATTCAGAGAAGTCTTCAGCTTTTTGAAACTGCTTACGTAAGTTGTACTCAGTTTGCATCTGCTCTCTGGCTTTCATAAACGTAGTGAACTGATCGTCGATAGCTTCTTTAATGTCAGCTTTCTTGTCTACTTTACCAATACCGGGAATGTCATAGCCTTCCTTTGCATTACCAGTAGCACGAATACCTGCATACTCATAACCCCCAGAAACACGTTTAACCTTACCACCACTACCATCAGGAGTAACAGCACGAGCTTCTATTTGAGGTCTGTTGTCATCAGTCATTTCTCTGATGTCGTCTGATATACCTCTAGTAATAGCAGACTCTTCGGCAGCCTCTATTAAAGCCTTAGTACCTATTTGCTCTGCTGTCTTTGTCATACCAAGACCAGCAAGGTCTTTTAGCGCAGACATAAACTTAGTAGGATCACGAGCAACTTGAACAGCACCACTGCCTCCCAAAGTAGCTATAGTAGATAACAATCTAGGACCATACATAGCAGCAGTACGTTCTTCCATGAAAGGACGATCTAAATCAACAGCCGTTCCTGACATCATCTCACGAAGAGAACGTACATCATCGCCTGTAAAGAATTCATAGCCAGCACGAACAGGAGAAGCTATAAAGTCAGCAGTATCTACAATAGCACCAACACCAGCAGAAGACATTTCTTGAATACCTTCCGCTAAGTTCTCAAGCACAGTGTCTTCAGCCGCCTCTAACTGGTACTCAGCCCTTACCTGTTCTTCTTGAGCTTGTACTAACTCTTGTTCTAGTCGCTCACGCTCTGGGGCTGTTTCATAAACTCTAAAAATGTTTTTAAGATCTTCTTCAGTAGGAGGCTTGTCACCAGTTAACGACAAAGTACGCCCAGTAGTGGGATCTGTTACTTCATAAGTAGGCATTGTTAGATTTCCCTTACTGTAAAGCTACCTATTTGTTTTGTTTCTTTTTCTTCTTTAGGCTCTTCAGGCTCCTGTACAGGCTTCTCTCCTAGTTGAAACCTACGCTCTTCTAATAGATCTTTAATATTTTGTTGTTTAACAAACAAAGCCAATTCATAAGCTTTTTCTTGAATCTCTTCTTCACTTGGATCACTATACCAAGTTGACCCTAGTTGTCTCTTAGCCTCTGCTTCTTGAGCTTGAATATCTCTAAAGCTTGGTCCTTCAGTTAGCTCTTGCTCTAGCCTACGTATATCAGTTCTAATAGTAGACTTTCTAGCCACTTCTCTCCCTACCTCGTTTCTTACAGCAGTATTAAGAGAACGCATAGCCTCTTCAGCTAATTTTCTTTCTCCGGGATTCCATGTCTCCCCAGCTTCAAAGTCAGGTTGTTTAATATCATCTAACTCTGATATATATTGATCTTTTAACTTAGGGTCAATATTAGATTCGTTAATTCTTGTTCTTAACTCGCTATCAGGAAGAGGCGCTTTTTTCATTGCTAAGTTTTCAGCTGCTTTTGTTGATGCATTACTCATCTGAAGCTCAAACAACTTATCTCTTTCTCTATCTTCTCTCAGCTCTTCAATAACATTACCAAAGCCTTTATTTATTGCCTTCTGCTCAAACGCTTCCCTAGAGTTTTCAGGAGTAGCATAGTAAGCATTCATTAATGCTCTTTCGTCTCTCTCCCTCTCTTTGTTCGATAAATTTATTTCTGACAAATCTCTTTGACGGTCTGCATCTGACTCTTTCTGAGTACGTCCAGATATAGAAGTAGGATCTACCCCTGCTTGTACAGCAACCCTAGTCATGATTCTTTCAATCTTAAGCTTTTCTGCATCAGTTGCAGCCGCCTGTCTAGCCGCTTCTAAACCTTGAAGACTGCGCAGAGAACCTTGTTGAACAGCCGAAGTTTCTAACTGTTGAGCCTTTAATATTTCATCAGGAGTACGAGCAATACTTTTCATATATTGAGCTTGCTCTACTGGACCCATTTTCTTTAAAGCCTCAAGGCGCTCTTGTTCACGTCTCTTACCCGGAGCAGCACCCATCTGTTGTGCAGCAGTAAACAGCCCCTGAGCATACTGAGGCTGTGTTGCAGCTTGTACAAAACTTCTACCAAACCTAGCCATTAGTCATCTCCTCTTGTAAGACCCGCTAACAATCCAGAACCAGCCGCACCAAAGAGGTTAGCCTGTCCAAGACCTGCACCCAACAACGCATCAATACCAGAAGCACTCGCTTCACCAAACAAACCCGTACCGTACAACTGTGCTTGTTGTGCTTGAGCCGCCGCAGTCTGACCGGGTGCTAAACCCTGTAGAAGCATTTGTTGTGGTAAGTAACTAGCGCCTAACGCACCCATACCTAACTGTTGTGCTTGCTGTTCTAAACCAAGCCTTCCAGACATCAACCCTTGACCTGCGTGTAGCGCCTGCAAAGCTCTTGCTTGCTGTGCTGCTTGTAGACCTTGTTGTTGTCCTGCTAAAGATGTACCCAGTCCAGCATACTGAGCGCCTAATCCTGCTTGCTGTCGCTGTTCTGCTTGA
>Ga0181422_1000187_pt1 | contig 19681 bp, 21 predicted proteins | sample 45SPOviralmetaG_FD_130147 | JGI IMG/M metagenome (GOLD analysis project Ga0181422, IMG submission 130147) | Marine viral communities from the oligotrophic San Pedro Time Series (SPOT) site, San Pedro Channel, CA, USA - 45 SPOT_SRF_2013-07-18 | ecosystem: Environmental > Aquatic > Marine > Strait...
AATTTTATTTTGCAAACCTAGGCCAGAACCGATTGGAGATGCTAAAGGCATAATTGCTGAAGCTCCGTAGTCTTCTAATTTTTTAGCTAGCAAAGGATCATCTGTACAATAAACCATCACTTTGAAACCCTCTTTGACAAGTGTTTTTGTAGATTTGATTGTTTCTATCATGTTGGGATAGAGAGTTTTTTTATCTCCTAAAACTTCAAGTTTTACTAAATTCCATCCTCCAATTTCTCTAGCTAATCTTAAAGTTCTTAAAGCTTCTTTTGAATTAAAACAGCCAGCTGTGTTTGGTAAATATGTAATTTTTTTTGGGTCTATATAATCCATCAATAATGGTTTCTTTTTATCTGTAATATTAACCCTACGAACGGCAACTGTTACAATCTCTGCTCCTGATAAATCAATGGCTTTAGCACATTCTCTCATACTTTTGTATTTGCCTGTGCCTACTATTAATCTAGATTTAAATTGCCTATCAGCTATTTTAAGTTTTTCTTTTTTCAATTTTAACCCCCTCCTATAAAATGAACAATTTCTATTTTATCATTTTTTTTCATTTGAAATTTTTTAAAACTTTTTTTATCTAATTTTTGATAATTATTATCAATGGGCCAAATATTAATCTATTAGGTGAAAGAGAACAATCACAATATGGATCTATTACATTCGATGAATTGAAAGAAATTTGTATAAATAAATCAAAGGAACTTGGGCTTGAAATTGAGTTTACACAATCAAATATTGAGGGAGAATTAGTGAATTTGATACAAGACTCTAGGAAAAAATACGATGGAATGATTATTAATGCAGCAGCATTTACACATACTTCAGTTGCAATAAGAGATGCTTTAAGTGTTTTTAAAAAACCTACAATCGAACTACATCTATCTAATATTTATAAAAGAGAAGAATTTAGACACAAATCATTAATAAGTGATATCGTTGATGGAGGAATTTTTGGTTTAGGAGAAAATGGTTATATTTTAGCCATAATTGCAATGCAAAAGGTTTTGACCAAATGAAAATTGATAAAAAAATAATCAAAGAATTAAGTGATTACTTAAATGAGTTTAATCTAACTGAATTAGAATACACTGAAAAAGATACAAAGATAAAAGTTTCTAAAAATAATGTATCAATAAATAATAATTCAACTCCTTCAAATAATACATCACAACCAAATGTAGAACCTCAAAAAACAAATATAAAATCAGGTATCGAAGTAACTTCACCTATAATTGGTACTGCTTATCATTCTCCTGAACCAGGAGCTAAAAAATTTGTTGAAATAGGAAAGAAGATTAAAAAGGGTGACACTGTAATGATAGTAGAAGCAATGAAAACTATGAATCATGTTCCATCTTCATCGGATGGAGTTGTTAAAGAAATATGCGTTGCAGATGGTCAGCCAGTAGAATTTGGACAAACAATTATCATTCTTGAGTAATGTTTAAAAAAATCTTAATTGCAAACCGTGGGGAAATTGCAGTCAGAGTTATTAGAGCCTGCAAAGAGTGGGGAATTTCTACTGTAGCAGTTCATTCTGATGTAGATAGAGATAGTATGCATGTTAGACTTGCTGATGAAAGTATCTGTATTGGCTCTCATCAACCTGCTAATAGTTATTTAAATATTCCAGCTCTTTTGTCAGCAGTTGATTTAACTGGTGCTGAAGCAGTACATCCCGGTTATGGTTTTTTATCTGAAAACGCTAATTTTGCTAAAGTGTTAGAAGATAATAACATTAAATTTATTGGAGCATCTTCAAAACATATAGAAATGATGGGTGATAAAATTCAAGCTAAAAAAGTTGCAAAAAAAAATGGTTTACCTGTTATCGAAGGGTCAGAAGGTGGTGTTAAAGATATTAATCAAGCTAAAGAACTTTGTAAAAAAATTGGTTTTCCAGTTTTAATTAAAGCCTCTGGTGGTGGTGGTGGAAAAGGAATGAAAATTGTAAATAAAGAGGAAGAATTTGAAACTCTTTTTTCTACCGCAAAATCTGAAGCTCAAAAATACTTTGGTAACGATGAAGTTTACATTGAAAAGTTTTTTCAAAACCCAAGGCATATTGAAGTACAAATTTTAGCAGGAAAAAATAGAACTGTTCACTTACATGAAAGAGATTGTTCGGTTCAAAGAAGACATCAAAAATTAATAGAAGAGACGCCTAGTCCTGTTTTAAATAATGAAATTAGAAAAGATTTATTTGAAAAAACAGTGAACATGGTAAGGAAAATTGGTTATGAGGGTGCAGGTACAGTTGAATTTATTTATGAGAATGGAAAATTTTATTTTTTAGAGATGAATACAAGAGTTCAAGTTGAGCATCCTGTTTCCGAAATGGTTACAGGCATTGATATAATTAAAGAACAAATCAATATTGCTTTTACTGGTGAAACAGCATTAAAACAAGAGGATGTTAGGCCAAGAGGTCACGCAATAGAATGTAGAATAAATGCAGAAGATCCTAGTAAAAATTTTCAACCTTCTCCAGGAACGATTGGAATGTGTCACCAGCCCTCCGGTTTTAGAACAAGAGTAGATGGTGCTATATTTCAAGGTTATAAGGTGACACCTTATTACGACAGCATGGTGTGCAAACTAATTTGTCATGGCAGAAATAGACAAGAAGCCATCCAAAGAATGAACAGATCTTTAGATGAATTTGTGATTGAAGGAATTACTACAACCATACCCCTACATAAAAAACTTCTAAATCATAAAAAATTTATAGACTCAGATTTTAATGTAAGCTGGCTTGATAACGAAAAAATAATTTAGTTACAACCTACTAACCAAATATCATAAACAGGATGATCAAATGGTGTAATTGATGGACTTGAAGAAAACATCCATCCATTAAAAACAAAAACTTCATCATTATTTTCTCTTGTTAAATCTTTGACCTGAATATAGGCAGTGATTTCAGGATTATCATCAAACTCAGAGTTTTTACATTTTATACTTTTAATTAAAAGGTCTTTATATTTCTTATCTTCTCCATTTTTAAGTTTTACTAAAATATTTTTTGAACTTATCTTATCTAAAACTTTTATATGAGTATTTTTACCCTCTAGATTATCACTAGAGTTTAGATTAAATGAAAAGAATAAAGATAAAATTATTATAAAAAAAATTAAATTTATATTAATTCTTCCAAGGTTTATATTTTTTTTCAACAACATCTTTATTTTTATTGGGATAATAAGAGGATTCTGTTCCAGTTAAATTTGGTTGATGAGGTTTTTGCCATTCATATTTTTTAAGTTCATGATTTTTTTCAATTTTATTTGGAGTAAAATGAATCCAGGAATACCATTCTACAGGTATTTTTGATGCATCAATTTCATCAGCATAGATAACCCATCTTTTACCTTTATTATTTTCATAATATTTATTACCAAACGAATCTTTTCCAACAAATTTTCCAAAAATTATTGTTTTAATTCTTGTGCCAAACGTATCTTGATTCCACCAAATGAAAATTTTTTTAAAAAATGTCAACATAGAATTTAATATAGTTTCAATTCAAAATTGTATAAATTAAATTAGACTATAATCCTATTTTGTATATAAATAATTTGAATCATTATTCAAATTAATTTTTTAAAATTGGGGTCAAATGGCAAAATACTTAGTAGAAACTTATTATACATGTACGTTTAAAGTAAATCACTATCTAGATGATATAAATGAAACAGAACTTAAAAATCTTGAAAAAAGAGATGATGGGAAATTTGAAGTTTTGGATGTCAAACTAGATAATAGAAAAACTAAAAACCTCGACCCTAACAACAATAAAATTGTAGATAATAAAAAAATTGATATCGTTGCTGATAATCAAAAGCCTTCTACTTCAAACTTAGAAAATTTAATTAAATCAAAAAATTCAAGTTCAGAGAGTAGTGGTAAAAGATTTGGTATGCCCGATAGAAGAAAGGGCTATATTCAAAAAGCAACTATTGGTGACCATAAAGTTTATTTACATACCGGTGAATATGAGGATGGAAAAATAGGTGAAATATTTATTGATACAAGCAAAGAAGGTGAACTTGTAAAAGCTTTAATGAATAATTTCGCTATAGCTGTTTCTCTTGGACTGCAATATGGAGTTCCTCTAGATGAATTTATAAGTGCTTTTGTAGGTACTAAATTTGAACCTTCAGGAAAAGTTCATGGCAATGATAGAATTCTTAGTGCTTCATCAATTTTAGACTATATTTTTAGAGAATTAGCTATTTCTTATCAAAATAGAGAAGATCTTGCACACACACCATCAATTGGAAATTCAGAAAATAATAGTTTAGACGAACAAAATTCGGATGGTCAAAATCAATTATTAAAAATTGTAAAAGATATTACAAGCAAGGGTTTTGTAAGAAATAATTATAGAAAAAATTTAGTTGATTTATCAGATATTAAAATCAATCTTAAAGGTAAAAAATAAACTATTTTTTTAATTTTAAAGATAAGTTTAATTCTTTTAGCTGTTTTTCATCAACTGCTGATGGTGCATTCATCATTAAATCTTGCGCATTCTGATTCATAGGAAACATTGTAACCTCTCTTATATTTTTTTCATTTGCTAAAAGCATTACAATTCTATCAATCCCAGGAGCTATACCTCCATGCGGTGGCGCACCATAACTCAATGCATTAATCATTCCGCTAAATTTTTCATCAACTTGTTTTTTATCATATCCTGCAATAGAAAAAAGTTTGTACATTAGTTCAGGAATATGATTTCTTATAGCCCCTGAGGATAACTCAATACCATTACAGACAATATCATATTGATAGGCTAAAATATCTAAAGGTTTATCAAAATTAATTTTTTCTATTTCTCCTTGGGGCATAGAAAAGGGATTGTGACTAAATTCAATTCTATTGGTTTGTTCATCTTTTTGAAACATAGGATAATCAACTATCCAGCAAAATGCGAAAGTATTCTCATCAATCAGCTTTAAGTCTTTAGCAATTTTTTCTCTAGCTAAAGAGGTAATTCTTTCCAAATCTTTTCTTTTACTACAGGCTAAAAAAATACTGTCACCTTCTTTGGCTTGAGTCATTTTCATTATTTCTTCAAGTGACTCTTTAGAAAAAAACTTCCCTACTGGTCCTTTAGCTGAAATTTCTTTATCTTTTTCTAAGGTAAAATAAGCTAATCCAGAGGCTCCTTGATCTTTTGCCCACTTATCAATATTATCAAAGAAACTTCTTGGTTTATCTTTTGTATTTTTTGTTACTATGCATCTTACTTGAGAACCAGATTTTACTAACTTTTTAAATATTTCAAATGAAACATCATCCCTTGAAAAAATTTCTGTAATATCAAAAATAATCAATGGATTTCTTAAATCAGGTTTATCAGTTCCATATTTTAATAAACTATCTGCATATTTAATTCTTGGGAAATTTTCAAACATCAATTTTTTTTTTGAAAACTCTTTAAAAGTATTAACTAATAATTTTTCTACCACATTGAAAACATCTTCTTGTTCTACAAATGACATTTCTAAATCTAATTGGTAGAATTCTCCTGGACTTCTATCTGCTCTTGCATCTTCATCTCTAAAACAAGGTGCAATTTGAAAATATTTATCAAAACCTGAAACCATTATAAGTTGTTTAAATTGCTGCGGTGCTTGTGGAAGAGCATAAAATTTTCCAGGATTTAATCTGCTCGGCACTAAAAAATCTCTTGCACCTTCTGGACTTGAAGAAGTTAATATTGGTGTTTGAAATTCTAAAAAATCTAATTTATTCATTTCACTTCTTATAAAAGAGATTACTTTTGATCTTAAAATTATATTTTCATGAATTCTTTTTCTTCTAAGGTCCAAAAATCTATACTTAAGTCTTATTTCTTCTGAATACTCTTGGTCACTAAACACAGGCATCGGCAACTCTTCACAGGTTCCTAAGATAATAAAACTTTCAATCTTTATTTCTATCTCTCCAGTTTCTATATCTTTATTGATTGTTTCCTTAGATCTATCAACAACTTTACCAATTACTTTTATTACTGTTTCAAGTTGGATTTTTTCTAATGATATAAAAAATTGGTTTTCCTTATCAATAATACATTGGGTTACTCCGTAGTTATCCCTTAAGTCGATAAATAAGAGATTACCATGATCTCTCTTTTTATTTATCCAGCCTGAAATAAAAACATCTTTTCCAACATCTTTTTTTCTTAGTTCGTTGCATTTATGAGTTCTAAATTTATTCAATTATTCTCCTAAAACTTCTTTTAAAATCTTTAAATCAATTGATTTTTTTTTTTTTAAACTAATTTCGTCAATTTTATATATAAAATTAAATATTTTACCATACGATCTATCAATTCTTTTAATAATGTAATCTAGCAATTTTTTTTCTAGGGATATTTGGCGATCTGATAAATTTTTAACCAATAAAGCGTAAATTAAATCATCATCAGGTCTCTCAATATCTTGTAAAAGAAAATCTTTGGATCTTGAATTTAGGTCAGCTAAATTAAAATTAATTTTAACAATTGGTTCAATGGAAGTTACTATTAGAAACTTACTATCCAGATCAATCATATTAAATAATGTATAAAAAAGGTTTTCATCAATATCATTAGTGACATTTTCTATGACTATATTTTGATAAAGTTTAATTTCTTTCAAAGTATCATTATTTAATGAATTTGCCTCAAACATAACTCCATTAAATTTTTTTAAAAAAATATTTACAAGATGAGTCTTGCCTGAAAATTTCTCACCATTAATATTTAAAAATTTTTTTTCCCATTTCGGCCATTTATTTAAAAGATTAAATATATGATTATTACTTTTTGAAACATAAAAATCCTCATATTTAAAATTTTTCTCATGATCGAATTTAATTATCTTTTGATCTAAATCACTCATTTTAAAATCCATATTTTTTTATCTGTATTAAAAGAAAAATTATTTTCACTCATTAACTTTAAAAACATTTCAGTAGTACCATTAAAAATAACTTGAAAATAAATATAATTTTTATCAAATTTTGATATAAAAAAATCATTGATTAAATCTATATCTTCTAAAGCTTTCTCAAATTCAGAAATTTTTGAGTTATTTGAACTCTTAATTCCTATGTTTAAAGACAGTTTAATTGAAGTATTAATTTGATTAGATTTTTTCCAATGATCTTCATAGATTAATTTTAAATCTTTAACTAACGATTTTACTTCATCTTGATTATCAATATTAATATTCGAAAATGTTTGATTCTTAAGAACAATGTTTTTATTTGTTATTATTCTCGATAAAACTCTAATTTCTTTTTTATTTTTAAATATTAAAGAAATAATAGAATTATCTAAATAATACTTCTTTATAATTTCTTCGAAATCATACTCTTCAATCAAATCAAAATTTTTTTTAATTAGATTAATATCTTCTAAATCTTCAGTTGGTAATAAATAATCAATTAGATGATAACTTTCAGAATGATTATTCCATTCTTTGAAAATTTTATTATCGAATATTAATAGGTCTTTATTTTTTTCATCTATAAGGATTGGTATAAATAAGAATTTCTTTTTCAGAGGAATCGAAGGAAAAATATTTTTTTTTTCCAAAAATCTAAATATTTGTTTTTTATTAAATGATACACCTAAATTTACATAATATGTTTCATTGATAAATTTTTCTTCTTTAATTGAAAAAGAATCAATAGTTGCTTTAATTTCGCTCAATTTTATATTATTAATTTTTTTTTGATCTGCTGAACTAACGACTAGGTATATAAGTTCATTAAAAGCTTTTCTAAATCCTTCATCAATAACCTTATTTTTATCAAAATTAATCTCAAATGGCTTAGAAATTTCAACGTTATTTATATCAAAAGCTTTTCCATGGACTTTAGCTGTGGAAAAAAAAAATATAGTTAGAGATAGAAATAAAAAAAAATTATATAAATATTTTGTATAGATAATATATTTAGTTAACATACCGTATAGTAATGAATAAAAATGTTTTTACATATAAAAAAAGTGGTGTTGATATCACTACAGCAGATAAATTTGTTAAATTCATTGCTAATATTTCATCAAATAAAAAAGGCAAAAAAAAGTTAAGTAATATAGGTGGTTTTGGATCTATCTCTGATATTCCCAAAAAAATTAAAGACCCCAAGATTGTTACATGCACTGATGGAGTGGGAACTAAAATTGAGATCGCAAATATATTAAAAAAATTTGATACTATTGGAATAGACTTAGTTGCAATGAGTGTTAATGATTTGATAGTTCAAGGAGCGAAACCCCTTTTGTTTTTAGATTATATTTCTATTAATAAAATTAATTTACCTAAGTTGAAATCTATCATGAAAGGTATCGTAAAAGGTTGTAACATCTCAGGTTGTGATTTAGTGGGAGGAGAAACTGCTGAAATGCCTGGAACATATGAAAAAGGTAAATTTGACATTGCAGGTTTTGCAGTGGGCTTAGTCGATAAACAAAAAATTTTATTAAAAAAGAAAATAAAAAGAAAAAATCTTATATTGGCTGTACCTTCAAGTGGATTACATTCTAATGGATACTCGCTAGTCAGAAATTTACTCGAAACAAAAAAAATTAATATAAAAAATAATCAATTTCTTAAAAAAGAATTAATTAAACCTACTAAAATTTATGTCAAAGAGGTTTTAAATTTAATTAATAAAAATTTGATAAATGGATGTGCAAATATAACAGGGGGTGGACTGGCTGATAATATTAAAAGAATAATACCAAATAATTATTGTGCACAAATTAACTTAAGTAAATTAAAGCCTCCAAAGATATTTAAATGGTTAAAGGATCAAAATATTAATGATAGTGAAATGCTCAAAACATTTAATTGTGGAGTGGGATTTTGTCTTATTGTTGAGCCTAAAAATCTCCAAAAAATAAATATTTTTTTTAGCAAAGAGTTCAAGCCATACGTAATAGGTGAAATAACGACTGGAAATAACAAAGTTAGACTAAATGAAAAAATTAATTGGTCTCAAAAAAGTTAAAACTGCAGTTTTTATCTCAGGCACTGGTAGTAATTTAAAGAATTTAATTAAATTTTCAAAAACAAAAAAATCACCTATTTCAATTAATTTGATTATTTCAAATACAATGAAAGCCAAAGGTTTAAAATATGCAATTAGTAATAACATTGAAAAAAAAATAATAAATTTTAAATATAGAGGAGCTGCTGAAAAAAAAATTTTTTCTTTAATGAGAAAAAATGATATTAAATTTATCTGCCTTGCAGGTTTTATGAAAGTCTTATCAGGAAATTTTATTAATAAATTTAATGGTAAAATAATTAATATTCATCCCTCACTTTTACCAAAGTACAAAGGACTTAATACACATGAAAAAGCTATAAAAAATAAAGATAACTTTTCTGGTTGCACGGTCCATTTTGTTGATAAAAAACTAGACTCAGGAAAAATAATTATGCAAAAAAAGGTTAGAATACTAAAAAATGAAAGTCCTATCTCTTTAGCAGGAAAAATTCTTAAACAAGAACACAAGTTATATCCTGCAGCAATTATGAAAGTCTTAAGTTAATCTTTAAAAAAAAAATCTATTTCAATTTTAGCATTTTCAATACTATCAGATCCGTGAACTGAATTTTTATCAATTGAAATTCCATATTTCTTTCTAATAGTGCCTTCTTTTGCCTCACTTGGGTTTGTTGCGCCCATCAAGTCTCGATTAGCTAAAACAGCATTTTCTTTCTCTAATATCATTACAACTATTGGACCTGAAGAAAGATAATTGCACAAGTCATTATAAAATGGTTTGGTTTCATGAACTTTATAAAATTTTTCAGCTTCTACTTTTTCTATTTGAATTTTTTTTTCTTTTATAATTATAAAGTTATTTTTTTTGAAAAATTCCTTGATTTCATTATCCAAATTTCTCTCTACAGCATCTGGTTTTATAATTGATAATGTTTGCTCTATGTTACTCATGATTTTCCTCTATTAGTTTATTTAATAATCTAACTCCAAAACCAGTTGCTCCACCAGAATTTAAAGCGCCACCATATTTTGAAAAAGCCATACCTGCTATATCTAAATGAGCCCATGGAGTTTTGTTCAAAATAAATCTTTGTAGAAATTGTGCAGCAGTTGTTGATCCAGCTCCACCAACGTAATTTATATTCTGCATGTCTGCATTTTTTGAATTTATTAGTTTATCATAATTTTTATGTAGAGGCATTCTCCATAATTTTTCTTCAACATTTTCACCAGCATTAATTAATTGCTTTGATAGTTTATCATCATTTGAAAAAAGTCCAGCATATTCAGATCCTAAAGAAACTATAATTGCTCCAGTTAATGTTGCCAAATCAATCATAAACTTTGGTTTGAATTTCTTTTCCGTAAAAGTAAGAGCATCAGCTAAAACTAATCTGCCTTCAGCATCAGTATTTAATATTTCTATAGTTTTACCACTATACGACTTTACAATATCTCCTGGTCTTTGCGCATTACCACCAGGCATATTTTCAACTAACCCAACAACACCAACGGCATTTACTTTTGCTTTTCTTAAAGCCAAATTTTTCATTAAACCAACTACCACAGCTGAACCTGCCATATCATAAGTCATATCTTCCATAAACTTTGCTGGTTTCAAAGAAATGCCTCCTGTGTCAAAACAAACTCCTTTACCAACAAATGCTAGTGGTTTAGAATTATTCTTTAATCCTTTCCACTCCATTGTGACAAGATATGATCCTCGTACACTTCCTTGTCCAACGCCTAATAAAGAGTTCATACCAAGTTTTTTTAATTTCTTTTCGTCATATATGTTTATTTTCAAACCAAATTTTTTTAATGAATTTATTCTTTTTGCATACTCGTCTGGATGTAAAATATTTCCAGGTTCAGAAACTAAGTCTCTTGCATAAAAAGTTCCTTCTTCTAAAGCCTTAAATCTTAACTGAATTTGAGTAGATAATTTATTTTTAATCCCAATTACATTAATTGAAATAATTCTTGTTGTTTTTTTTGATTTATACTTATCAAATTCATAGGATTTTAACTTTAACCCATGGAGAAAGTGACCTATAAAGTTTTTGTGTTTATCTACTATGCTATCAGAATTGATATAGTAGTCAGTGTTTTTACCATAATTGATACGTCCATAAAATTCAGCACCTAAATTTTCTATGTCAGATAATCTAATATTTTTTTTTATTGAAACTAAAACTATTTTCTTTTTTGAACTCAGTTCAAAAACAAGTAAATTTTTGTTTAAATCGCTAGTTTTTAATAAATCATTGATATAAAAAAACTCAGAGTTTGAAATATGTTTTTTTAAAGGCCTTATTTCAAATTTTTCATCTGTAAATAAAACGAGGTTATTTGAAGGTTTTTTTGAACCGTTATTTTTATAATTAATTTTAATAGACATAATTTTTAAATACACTCTGTGCGTGTTTCTGCTATATATGTTCAATATTATTAAATTTCAATGGAAAAAAAAATTTTTAAAAAGCTTTTTGTCGAAATAGGAGTGGTTTTTTTACTCACATCTCTCACCCTGTCTCTAATAATATGGATTTTACAGGCAGTTAATTTTTTAGATATAATATCCGAAGATGGTCACAGTATAGCAACATATTTTAAGTTTTCACTTCTTAACTTACCTAAGATTTTTAGTAAAATACTTCTACTATCTTTTTTTTTATCACTTTTTTATGTTTTAGTTTCTTATGATAAAAAAAATCAATTGTTGATCTATTGGTCAAATGGAATATCAAAAAAAAAATTTTTAAGTAAAATTTTCTTCTTTTCATTAATACTTGTTTCATTTTCTTTTTTTTTATCATTCGTCATAGTTCCTTTTGCGCAAGATAAAGCAAGGTCATTCATAAGAAGCTCTTCTTTGGATTTTTTTCCTGCTTTAATCAAACCCAAACAATTTATCGATACTGTAGAAAATTTAACAATTTTTATAAATAAAAAAGAAAATGACAGAATAGAAAATCTTATATTAAAAGACACAAGTAATGCAAATAATATCCAGTTAATTATTGCAAAAGATGGTAAAATTATAAATGAAAATGATAATAAATATTTATTTTTGTATAATGGAAAAATAATTAATTCTGCTTCAAAAAAAAAATCTACAATATTTAATTTTAATGAAACAAGATTTAACCTTGATAAGTATAAAACTAAAACAACTACAACTCCAAAAATTCAAGAATTAAATTCTTTTGAAATTATTGATTGTTTAATTAATTTAAAAAATAGCAAGTCTCTAATGAAATTTGATAATTTTAAATGCAATAACAGTATTGAAAAAAATTTATCACAAGAATTGTATACTAGAGCCTATTTACCATTTTATATTTCTTTAATTTCTATAATAGTCACATTTTTAATTTTAAACTCACATAATCAACATAACTACAAAAAAACAAAATTAATAACATTTTTGTTTGGAATATTATTTATAATTTTGTCTCAGATATCGGTTAATTTTATTTCCGAGAAAACTTTTTTTAATTATTTAATAATATTAGTATTGCCTATTACAATAATTATTTCTATTTACTTATTCAATATAAAAACAAAATTTTCTAGCTAATGATTATAAAGATTTATCAAAAATATTTAATAAAAGAATTATTTACAAAAATTTTACAAGTAACTTTTGTTTTTTTTATTTTAGGTTTTATAATGGGCATTTTAGAAGAGTTAAAATTCTTCTCTGAAATAAATGTTGAATTTTATTATCCTTTTTTTTTAGTCATGTTAAATATTCCATCACTAATATATGAATTATTTCCTTTTATTGTTTTAATAAGTGTTCAATTACTCATGATAAAAATAATAGATAATGGTGAATTAATTACTTTTAAAAACAATGGTCTTAGTAACTTTAGCGTTGTTAAGATTATTTCTTTTTCATCTTTGGTTTTGGGGATTCTAGTAATAATTTTACTTTATAACATTTCAGCAATTATGAAATTTCAATATTTAGATATTAAAAAAAATTATACCAATGATGATAAATATTTAGCAAGTATAACTGAGAATGGTCTTTGGATTAAAGATGAAATAGGTAATAAAATTAATTTTATTAATGCAAAAAAAATAGGCTTAAATAGTCTTAATGAAGTAGAGATTGTTCAGTTAGATGAAAGCTTTAATTATTTAAATAGTATTAAAGCTAAAAAGATAAATATTAAAAATAATTTATGGGAAATTTCTGATGGAACAATAATAAATGAAGATAACTCACAAGAAGAAATTAATGATTATCAGTTTTATTCTCATTTTAATTATGAAAAAATAAACAATCTTTATTCCAATCTTTCTTCTATTACGATTTGGGGTCTTTTTGATTTAAAAAAAGATTATAAATTAGTTAATTATTCAACTGTTGAAATTGAATACCATTTACAAGGGATTGCTTCCTATCCAATATTTTTAACAGTAATGTCAATTTTATCAATTGTACTAATGATGAATATTAAATTTCAAAAAAGCAAAATTATTTTTATTATATTTGGTGTTTTGCTTTCAGTTTCTATTTATTACATAAATTATTTCTTTGGGGTAATTGGAAAAAATGAGAGATTACCGCTATTAGTTGCACTATGGACGCCTCAAATAATTTTAATGATAATTTCACTTATAGGATTAATAAAAATTAATGAAAAATAGATTGAATATACGCATTTTTATTTTTGTAATGTTTTTTCTAATTCCTGAAAATTCTAATGCTAATGATAGTGATTTTATTTTTGAAAGTGACTCAATAGAATTACTTGAAAATGGAAATTTGATTAAAGCCAGTAATAATGTTGAAGTTAAAACAAACAATGGCTTAAAGATAAGTTCTAATCAATCAACATACTCAAAAAAAACAAAAAAGTTAAAACTTATTGGTAACGTAATTATCATTGATGAAAAAAATAATATTACAATTCAAAGTGAAAATATTGAATATGATAAAATATCTGAATTAATCAGATCAAAAAATGAAACTTTAATAAATATAGATAATAATTTTAACATAGAGACAAAAAATATCTCATTTTTTAAGCTTAAAAATATTATTCAGTCCAATGAAAAAACAATACTTGCAGATACTTTTAAAAATATTGTTGAAACAAATAGTTTTACTTACTTTTTAAATAATAAAGAATTAAGATCAAAAAATTTAGTTATTACTGATAAAAATTTAAATAAATATTTTTCAAATGAAGCTGTAGTTGATCTAAATAAAAATGAAATTTTAGCAAAAGATATTCAGCTTTATTTTTCTGAAAGCAGTGATTTTGGCAAACATGCTAGATTAAAAGGAAATTCGATGACATCAAATGAAAATTCGACTGTTATTAAAAAAGGAATTTTTACAACTTGTAAACCAAATGACACTTGTCCTGCTTGGACTATACAATCAAAAGAAATTAAGCATGACAAAATTAATAAGAATATAATCTATAAAAATGCTTGGCTTAATTTTTATGATAAACCGATTTTATATTTTCCAAAATTTTTTCATCCTGATCCGACTGTCAAAAGACAGTCTGGTTTTCTTATACCGTCAGTTATAAGTTCAACCAAATCTGGAAATTCATTAAGAATACCATACTTCCACGCAATATCACAAAATAAAGATTTTACCTTAAGTCCAAGAATTTTTTTAAATAATGATATTTTGCTTCAAAATGAATACCGTCAAGTTGAAAAAAATTTAAATCACATTAGTGACTTTAGTCTTAAAAAATTTGATGATTCATCTAAATCTCACTTTTTTTCAAATACAAAAATATCATTAGATTCTTCTTTTGAAAATTCAGATATTGAAATTAATTTAGAAAAAACTTCAAATGATACTTATCTTAAAAGCGAAAAAATCAAGACTGCACTAAGTGATAATCAAAGTGTATTAAATTCTTATCTTAATTATTCAGTGAATAATGATGATTTAGATTTTTTCGTAGAAGTAGCAGCTTATGAGGATTTATCAAAAGAAAAAAATTCTGATAAGTATCAATTTATTTTGCCTAGTTTTTCTCTTTCTAAATTAGTTGATCTTGCAAAGGGAAATATTAACTACACTCTAAAAGGTTTAAATCAAATGAGAGATACAAACATTACTGAAAGTTATTTGATAAATGATTTAGAGTATAATTCTGATCTCAATATTTCAAAAAAAGGTATAACAAACAATTTTTACCTTCTGTTTAAAAATACTTCTAAAAAAGGAACTAACTCGACAGACTATAGTAATGATTTAGATTCAGATAATTTTATTTCAACGATATTTACTACAGCTTTACCTATGAAAAAATCTTCTAAAGAATCTAAGAGTAATCTAGTGCCAAAAGCATCTTTGAGATTGAGTCCATCTAGCTCAAATAATAATTCAACATTGAACAGAAAAATTAATGCAACTAATATCTTTTCTAATAATAGGCTTGGATTATTAGAGTCATTAGAGGGCGGTCAATCGTTAACACTTGGAGTCGATTATGAAATTATGGATAAACAAAATAATACATTTTTTTCTTCAAGTTTAGGTCAAATATTTAGGGATACTGATGATAATAAGTTGCCATTATCCTCAACTATGAAAAATAAAAGATCAGATATTGTGGGTAATATTGAGTTTACACCAAATGAGAATTTCAAAATTAATTATAATTTTTCTGCAGATAATGATCTCGATACAGTGAATTATAATTTTGTTGAGTCTAAATTTACAGTAAATAACTTTATTGCCTCATTTGAATTCTTGGAAGAGGATAAGGATATTGGATCAAAAAGTTATTTTCAGAACGATATAACATATAAGTTTAGTCAAAATAGTTCTCTCAACTATAATACTAGACGTAACAGAAAAACTGATCTTACAGAATATTACAATTTGATTTATGAATATAAGCATGATTGTTTAGTTGCTGCAATAGAATATAATAAAAATTATTATGATGATAGAGATATTAAACCAAATGAAGAACTCTTTTTTTCTATAACTTTAACTCCTTTAACATCAGTTAGCTCTCCAAATATAAATCAATGAAAAAAATAATAATTTTCATAATATTTTATTTTAATTTTATTCAATTATCGATAGCTGATAATCATGAAGTCAAAATTTTATACAAGGTAAATGAAAATATAATTTCTAATATAGATGTTGCTAATGAAATTAAATATTTAAAAGTATTAGATAAAAAATTTTTAAATATAGAGTTAGATAAATTAAAAGATGTTGCACTTAAAATATTAATAAAAGAATTCATTAAAAAAGACGAAATAGAGAAGTATTACAATGTTGATTATAATTCAGCTGATATAGACAAATATATAAATCAAATAGGATTAAATCTTGGTTTTAATAATATCGATGATTTAAAAAATTATCTATCTAAAGATAACATTAAATTAAAAGATATTAGAAAAAAATTAGTTATTGAAAAAACGTGGAATAGTTTAATTTATGAAATCTATTCTAAAAAAGTTGTAATTAATGAAGAACAAATTTCAAATAAATTAGAAGAAATTATTACTCAAAAAAAATATCAAAAATCATTTAGACTTTCAGAAATAATTTTTTCAGCAAAAGATAAAAACAGTTTTGAAGAAAAATATAAAAAAATATTACAAGATATTGAAAAAACAAATTTTAGTCAGGCAGCTATTATTCACAGCATCTCTGATACTGCAAATTCAGGTGGTGAGGTTGGATGGGTGAAAAGCACTCAATTGTCAAAAAAAGTTTATGATGAAATAAAAGATTTAAAAGCTGAACAAATAAGTGGACCTATCACTACATCAGGTGGAATCATCATTTTGAAAGTAAGCGAAATTAAAGATGTTATGAATGAGGAATTAGATAAAGATTTAGAGTTTTCAAATATGATTAAAATTGAAAAAAATAGACAACTTACTGAATTTTCAATCATTCATTATAGAAAAGTAGAGCGAAACTCTTATGTTAAAAAAATATAAACCTATAGTGATAGTTTCAGGAGAGCCTGAGAGTATATTTCTCGAAATATTCATTAAAGCGTTAAAAAATAAAAATTTTAAAAGTCCATTAATTTTAATATGTTCACTAAGTTTAATAAAAAATGAAATTAAAAGTTTAAAGTTTAAAAAAAAAATAAAAATCCTAAATATAAAAAATTTAGAAAATATAAGTATAAATAATCATTATATAAATATAATTAATATAGATTTTAATAACCAAAAAAAAAATAAATCTAAATATATAGCAAATTCATTCAATCTAGCATTTAAGTTATTAAAAAGTGGCTTTACAAATAAATTTATAAATGGCCCAATAAATAAGAAAGATTTTTTAAATAAAAAGTTTTTAGGCATCACAGAATTTGTTTCAAAAAAATTTCATATAAAAAAAACTGCAATGCTTATATATAATAAAGACATATCAGTTTGCCCAATTACAACTCATTTGCCTTTGAAAGTTGTTGCTAGTAAAATAAATAAAAAATTAATTTTTGAAAAAACTAAGTTAATAGATGATTTTTACAAAAAACATATTGGATTTAAACCTAAGATAGCGATTACCGGTTTAAATCCGCACTGTGAAAGTGTTAAAAATTTTAACGAAGATGAAAAAATAATAACACCCTCAGTTAAATATTTAAGTTCTAAAGGTTATAGAATAGAGGGTCCTTTTGCAGCAGATACAATTTTTTTAAAACAAAATAGAATTAAATATGATGTTATTTTAGGAATGTATCACGATCAGGTGTTAACTCCGTTTAAGGCTTTAAAAGAGTATGATGCTATAAATATTACAATAGGATTACCTTTTTTTAGAATTTCTCCAGATCATGGGCCGAACAAAAAAATGTTCAAAAAAAACTTATCAAATCCTCTTAGTATAATTAGAGCATTAGAATTTTTAGATAGAAAGTGATTAAAGCTAAAAAAAGTCTAGGCCAAAATTTTTTAGTAGATAAAAATATAATTGAAAGAATAGTTAATCTTGTTGATATTGAAAAAAAAGAAATACTTGAGATAGGTCCAGGGACTGGTAACCTAACTTCAGCTTTAATAAAGAAAAATCCAAAAAAAATTTATGTTATTGAAAAAGATAATTCATTAGCTTCTATTTTACAAAATGAATATGCAGATCAAATTGATGTGATCAATAAAGATATTTTAGATTATGATGAAAGTTCAATTTCTAAAGAAAAATTAATAGTATTTGGTAATTTACCTTACAACATCTCGACTGAAATTTTGTGCAAATGGATATTGAATTTAGATAAGGACAAAGTATGGTTTACTAATTTAATTTTGATGTTTCAAAAAGAAGTTGCTGAAAGAATTATTTCAAAATTTAACTTATCAACCTATGGAAGATTATCGATATTGGCTAATTGGAAATTAAACATAAAAAAGATTACAGACATTAAACCTAATAGTTTTTCACCAAGACCTAAAGTTGATAGTACATTATTATTTTTTTCACCAAAAAATAAATTTTTTCCTCTCAGGAATCCATATAATTTAGAGAAGATTACTAGAATTTTTTTTTCACACAGACGAAAGATGATTAAAAAACCTTACAACCAAATTTTTTCTAATAGTGATAAAATTTCAAATAAACTTAATTTGAATCTTAATCTAAGACCTCAAAATTTAGATTTTGATACATATTATAATTTAACAAGTGAATATGAAAAATTAAGAAATTAATTTTTCAATATGCTCTCTAATGTAGTCAGAGTCATAATCTTTAGAGCCATTATTAATTTCAGCATTTACTAGGCTGTGAATTTTTGAGTAACATCTTTCCAGATTATCATTTATTACTACATAGTCATAATTTATCCAATGTAACACATCTCTTCCAAATTGCTTCATTCTCTCATCAACAATCAATTTATCTTTCATATCCCTATTAGATAGTCTTTCAAATAAAACTTCTTTGCTTGGCGGTAATATAAAAAAAGTTATTAATTTGTAGTCGAGTTTTTTATTTTTGATTTGGTCAGCTCCCTGCCAGTCAATATCAAATAAAACATTTTTGCCTTTGTCTAATTTATCAATTACAGGTGTTCTTGTTGTTCCATAAAAATGATTAAAAACTTTTGCATACTCTAAAAATTCTTCATTTTTAATTAATCTATTGAATTTATCTTCATTAACAAAAAAATAATCTTTATCCTCAATTTCGTTAGGTCTTGGTTTGCGGGTTGTGTGAGATACAGAAATCTCAAAATTATCTAATTTTGAGAGAAGATTTACCAAAGTAGTCTTTCCAGCTCCAGACGGAGAGGATAAAATTATCATTACCCCATCTTTATCTATGGGCATCAAAATAAATTAATTTGCTTTTCCTTCAATAAATTTCACAGCATCCCCTACTGTTAAAATTTTTTCTGCTTCGCTATCAGATATCTCTGAACCGAACTCTTCCTCAAAGGCCATAACTAATTCGACAGTATCTAAACTATCTGCACCTAAATCATCAATGAAGCTAGACTCTTCTGTTACTTTTGCTTCATCTATACCAAGATGGTCTGCTACTATTTTTTTAACTTTGCTTGAAACATCTTCTGACATATTGATCCTTTATTGTTTTAAATTCTTAATAGTTTAAAAACTTGTTTTGTCAAGCCATATACATGCCCCCATTAACATGTAATGTTTCACCATTAAT
>Ga0181422_1000188_pt1 | contig 19612 bp, 18 predicted proteins | sample 45SPOviralmetaG_FD_130147 | JGI IMG/M metagenome (GOLD analysis project Ga0181422, IMG submission 130147) | Marine viral communities from the oligotrophic San Pedro Time Series (SPOT) site, San Pedro Channel, CA, USA - 45 SPOT_SRF_2013-07-18 | ecosystem: Environmental > Aquatic > Marine > Strait...
TAAGGTCTTGCTGGAGCTCCAGGCCATTTCTCAATGGAGTAATCAACGACACCTTTTAGCGCTCTGATGCCATGGATACTGAAAGCAAGTTCAAAGTTGTTTTCTTCCATGAACTTATTTATGGGCAATAAAAAAGAGAGGCCGAAGCCTCTCTGATGTTCTCTTTTTAGAGATGAATCACATAAGATTCTTGATAGAAACTCTACGATAGTAACGGTTGGTGTTGTCGGAGATACGACCCAAGCCTTGGTTGCCAGTACCGCCGGTGACGTCGATAGGACCTTCAGCGAAGGGGTTAGCAACGATGCCGTAACGAGTTTTGAAACCAATGTTAGGCTGGAACGTTTCAGCCGTCACACTTCTCACCATCTGGAGAGGCACGTAGGGGCAATAGAAGAGTCCAGCGTCATAAGCGTTGGTACCTTTATAACCAGCCACGTAGTACTGAGTGTCAGAAACGTTGGAGGAGAAGGGGTCGATGAACACTTTCAACTTACCATTGATGGTTCCTGCAAACAAGTTGCCGGTGTCATCAACGTTCAGGTTGGCGTTCAATGCTGGGGTGTAATCAAGTACACCAGCCATCGTAAGTGCGGAGGCAACATCTGAAGAACAGATGATCATGTTGCCCTTGCCTCTACGAGTGAGGTTGGCGATTGCGTTACAATCTCTTTCAATCTGGAACAGAAGACCTTTGAACTTCTCAACGCTCCAACGTCCATTGGAGTCGAGATCCAAGTCAAACGTACCAGCGGCGTTCACGTTGTTCTGAGCACCAGGCTTAGCAGTTCTGTAAACGGTTCTAACAACTTCTCTGTTAATCTCAGCGAGAATCTCAGAAGAAAGGATGTTAGCCAGTTCAGCTTCAGCGTCCAAACCATGAATGGCTCTCAAGTCCTGAGCCAGCTCCATGCTGTACTGAGCCTTCAGTGCTCTACCTCTTGCTTCCACCACGACCTTCTCAATCGAGAAGCCCATCTGACGGAATTCTTTACCAGTCTCACCAGCAGACTCAAGGTCGCCAGTTCCAAGACCGCCACCAGCGCCAACGCTCAGGTCAGCAAGAACGGGATCGTAATTAGCACCACCTGGATCAGCTACGTCATAATCAGCACCAGTTGCAGAATCAACACCAAGCAGAAGACCTGGGTCACGATCTGGAGGTGTTACACCAGGAACGTTGGGGTGAGTCGTGGCTGGAGTGTTGGTGAAGTTGTTCAATCCTGCAGAGAAAGTAGGATCGGCTTCATCAAACAGTGCTTCGTTAGGACCTTCAGGACCGTCATACAAGGCTCTCATCGCGAAGATAAGACCTGTAGGACCAGACATAGGCTGAACGCCTGCGATGTCATAAGCAATCAGGTTAGGCATCGAGCGTCTGATCAAGCTGATCAGTACGGGATCGAAACCAGCGACAGGACCTTCAGCGGCTGCGGAGTTGGTGAAACCACCATCGCCAGCAGACATCGTAGGTGCTTCAGTGAGAAGACCTGAGGAAACGCCCATGGCGCTTTGCTCACGGAGGAACTTCTCTTGGTTCTCAAGGAGTTGAGCGGTGACTGCCTTTCTGTAGGAATCTTTGATCTCAGGAAGATCTTGATGTCCCAGAATAGGTGACCACTTCTCCTGTAAATGTTGTGTAGACATTGTTTGGAAAAATTGTTTGGGTTAAAAAATTACGAAATCGTTCTACCGATTGCTGCGGCGTAAGCAGCCATGCTTGGGCTGATGCCGTCATAGATAGAAGGTTCGACAGGCTCTGATGCTTCTTCAGAAATCATTTGACTTCCTTCAGTTGCACTTTCCTGAGTAGGGGTTTCTGTAAAGCTCTCCTTCAGGATGTTGAGCTTCTGTCGGAATACAGTTTCACTTTCAAATTCAACGCCTTCAGAGAGATGTGCAAGTTTCTCCTTACCTGCTTCTGTCAAGTCCCAAGCGGCTTCTGCTACGAGAGCGCCTCTTTGGAATTCAGACATACCAGATTGGAGTTTTACGTTTGTCTCAATTTGCTCGTTGAGCTTGTCTTCCATATCATCAAGCTTCGCAACCATCGATTCAAAGATGTCGTACTTCTCATCGGGAAGGGTTACGTAGTGGTCTTCAAAGAGACCTCTTAGTCCTTGCATAAAGGACTCAGAAAGTTCGTTGCGGATTCCGTTCTCCACAACCAACTTGTTTTCTTCCAGCCATTGCTGTGAAGTGTAGTTGAGGAATCCCTCTACCTTCTCAGCGATGTCTGTAATCTCTTGCTCGAAACGAGCTGAGAATTCTTCTTCCAATCTGGTAACTTCCAGTTGGAGTTTTTGGTTCAGTGCAGACTCAAAGATTACTTTGGCCTTCATCTTGAACTCATCAGAAGCGTCATGATCACCTGAGAGTTCGTCCATCGCTTCACCAGCAGTGGCATCAATGTCTTCTTTGGTGGTCGTGGGCTTTGCCTGACCTGGTACTAACGATGCCTTGATTGAAGTGTCAGGACCTTCGTTAGAACGTCCACCATCATTACCTTGAGTGCCTGGAATAATGTTATCACCAAGCTTTTCCATGCCACCAGAAGCAGCACCAGCTTTGTTGTTGATAACAGTATTGGTTTGGCTTACACCATCACCATAAGACATCTCAGCAGAACCATTGTCTGCCTTATAATTTTGGTTGGTAGGACCGCCCTTGTCCTCAATCGAAGTACCGCCAGGTACTACAGAGGTTGGGACTTTAGCCATGCCCTCTGGGGCACCAGCCTTGGCATTTACTGCCGTACGTGATTGAGCCATTGTTTAAATTACTTGTTTCAGTTATTTATTCAGAAGTATTTAGAGGTTGTAAGAGTTTATACTATAAATCTTACGGGTAACTAACCCATGAGCAAGTCATGGAATCCTTCTAAGATTGCCTCATTGAGGCGAGTAACGGGTGCATTGTTGATTGCATCCTTCACTCTTTGCACATCCTGCTCTTTGAGAAGTCCGTTGTCCCAGACCCACTCGCGTCCTTCCATAATACCTTGAACGAAAGCGTCTGGAGCACTGGGATCCGCAACAATGTCAGCAGCAGTAGCCAACATAAAGTCTTCACCCACGTAGTTAACGCCATCACGCTGAGTAAGAGATCCCATACCACGTGAAGAGACACCCAGTGTAACCCCATCATTGAGGAGGGCTCCGGCAATACGTCCCATTGGTGTCTCGAGAATCTTAGCTCTTCCAATGAAGTTTGCTCCTTCTTGTTTTAGTGAAGTGATTTTATGAGACACGCGATCAAGATTAACAGTGGGCCCATCAGGGTGACCAAGCTCTCCCATCGCCCTATTCTTGGTGATGTACTCTTCGTTGTATCTTCCAACTTCTTTGGCGAGGATACGTGACTCGTAGATTCTTCCATTGCGATTCTTGATATCACCTTGGAGAAATGGACCTTGAATGTAGAAGTGCTTTTTACCAGCTTTCTCTTCTACGAGAACCTCAACGGCCTCAACTTCTTCTCTAATCAGTTTCATCGTAGTGTTCCTGGGATTCGGGTTCTTCTGAAGTTACCTCACCCTCAGCACTCATGTCTACGACAGGTGCGAAATAGTTTGTGGCAACATCTGCTTTGATGTCATTGATTGCAGAATAGGAACGCCCCATAAGTTCTGAGTTCATTACGTCAGAAGCTTCAGCATTCTTACCCTGTACAATCAAATCAATAAGTTCTGCAACTCTTGACATAATGTTTGTTTGGTATGTGGTTATTTATTACATGGGTACGCCAGCACCTTGCAGTGCTTGCATTGCCTGTGGATCCATTGGCATTTGTTGCTCCATGTCACCACTTATATCCATGTCACCTTCTATAGGTGCATTAGGATCTTGTGGTTCTTCCTGTGCATTTGGATTTTGTGCCATTTGTGCATTAGGATCAGGAATAATTCCAACGTTACGCTCATAAGAAATCTGTTGATCAATCTCTTTGATTTCTCCATCAGTGTAACCAAGAAGTCTGTTACGAACCTGATAAACACTGAAGTACTTACCAACGTAAGGCTCAGCCATGGCTGCTAATTGAAGACGATTAGTCATCAACTCCATCTCTTTGAGTTCAGCAAAGTGATTATCATAGATGAAGTCATAAGTGATGTGCTCCACCATGGAGTCATACTCCTTAGGAGTAACAACACCTTTGAGAACCAGTTGTGTCTTCAGGATGTCAGTAAAGAGATAAGAGAATTTCTTCCTCATCCTTCCAACAAACTTTGAAAACTTAACTTCATCTCTCATAATGTTGTCACTCTGACCAATCTGGAAAGAGGCTCCTTCGTCACCCATTCTAGATGAAGGAACGTTCAGAGACTTATAGAGTTTATCTTGGAAGTACTTGAGGTCAGTCAGTTCGCCAAGGTTTTGTCCACCAGGTAGTGTTGAAACCTCTGTACCTCTACCACCTTCTCTTCTAGGCAACCAATAGTCTTCCAGCATAGACATGAACTTCTTATCGTCCTTGATTTCACCAGTGTTCTGGTCATAAGAAACTTTAGTTCTGTAACGTGCCATCACGTCACGAAGATACTGTTCCGCTTTCTGCTTAGGTAGGTTACCCACGTCAATGTAGAACAACCTTCTTTCAGGTGCTCTTGCCATACGGTAGATAACAATTGCATCTTCCATCCAACGAAGTTGGTTCAAAGACTTACTTGCCTTGTTCAGATAGGAAAGAACCTGTCCAGAGTTACCATCAGTCAATCCTGATGTCACATAAGTGATTGCATCTCTGGCAATCTTGATAGACTGTCCTGCCTGTTGTCCCCATGTATTACCAATGTAGCTAATACCTTTCTTGTTATAAAGAAAGTACTCAACTACCCTTGCTGGCATCTGAGATTGTTGCTTACCAAAAACTTTTTCGTGGTTAGAAGAATATGTTTTCTGACTACTTCTTAGTTGTGGTTCTTGTAGTTCAGGTTTTCTATACTCTCTTACTGCCTTGATCTTCATGGCATCAATGTTTCTGATGTCAGTAATACCTCTTTCAGGATGTTGAAGATCAATCACCTTATGATAATAAAGTCTTCCATCAATGTACCAACGTCTGAACATCTCATGTGCTTTATTATTAAAATCTAAAAGGTGTAACAGATATGCGAACTCTTCTCTTATGATTGTCTTAATCCTTTCTGACACATCCAGATTTGACAAATCAATTGCCACTGGTGTGTCATTAGTGTCTGAGACGATTGCCTCATTAACAATATCTTCAATGGCAGAATCCACCTCTGGATGCATTGCCATACAACGATACTTCTTGATTTGTTCGCCATCTTGTGCAGCAGAACTATCAAGTGAAACGCTATACCCTGTAAGTCCACCAGCAGCGACGGTAACTCCGTCGTCCATATTAGGTGGTACAGGTGATATCTTGCCAAGTTGCTCTAAGGAGTTCTCTTTATAAGAAAAACCAAACAGTCTTGAATTCTGTTGTGGATTCACAGTAGTCTTTTATCTTTCCCGTGATACTATTTAGTTAATAAAAAAGGAACCCTTTTTGAGGGTTCCCATAAACTGATTGTAGCTGTAATCAGGAGGTGACTTTTGCGAGGTCATCAAGGTTGGGAACGTTCTCATCGCTAACGCGACCAGAAGTACCAACGTCATTGGCGTCCGAAGAATGCCAGAACTGATACTGGAAGGTAACTTGGTACTCTTCAATCGTATCAGTCGTACCAAAATCCAATGAAATTTCAGACATTGCAGAGGGCCAAGCACTGAATACCTTGTAGGTTCTCAGGTTCAATCCATCTCTGTCCAACTGACGAACTGTAAGATCTTGGAAGTAATTTTCCAGGACTGTTTCGCCAAGAGCGAAGTTGTGGTTCTGAATTCTTTCAGACCACTTCTCCATTGCCTTACGAACTGTGAAGTTAGCATCGTTGATAACTGTCAATGTCCACTCAGCGAAAACTCTGTCTCCAGCAACCTTCAACTGTCTTCCTCTGAAAGGAACACTAATCACACCCACATCACCTGCAGGAATGGCAGCTCCCTTACAGAGCATAGAAGCTTTCTGAATAACATCAGCTTGATCGTTTGTTGTTCCATCAGGGAATGTGAGGTCCACTTGGAACATGGTGGGGCGCACACCACCTCTTGCAAGAGTTCCCTTGAACTGGGAAATAGACTTACCGTAGTAAGCTGCGCCTTGGTTTTGTTGTGCCATAATTGTTTACCTCAGAGCTGTGCCCCTCTAAACAATGCTACCGACTCACTGAAGGTGACTCCAGTCTTCGTTGCAACAAAGTTCAGGGAGATAAAGTTGATGGACTTGTTAGGCTTGATGTAGATGTCAGCCACAAACTCGTTACGATCAATGATCTCAGGAGTGTTGTTGGAAGAATCACAAACAACCAGGAAGTCCAAGAGTCCTCTTCTAGACTGAACATCTCTCAGGAATGGCGCAACGTTGTTCACAAACATCGTTCGTGTTACAGCGTCGTTGAACTCAAACAAGACACTTCTAGAAATCTTACTGATTTCTCTTTCAAGAATCAGGAAGAGCTTACGAACGTTGATACGATCGAAGGCTGAAGAGTAGGTAAGAGCTGTCTTGTCACCATACAAGACTGTTCCTTCACCAGGGAATGTTACGACAGGGTTGATTCTGGCGCCAAAGAGTTGATCTCTCTGTTCCTTAGAAGGGTTGAATCCAAGCTTAACTACGTTACGAATCTGTCCTCTCTGAAGACCAGCTGGTGAGAACCAGGGCTCGTTGAAGTAAGATGTCGCTGCCATAAGTCCAGCGATGTCAGCATTCAATGCGACGTATCTGTACTTGTCATTAAACCTGTCATACATGTACTTGTATCCAGAGTCGAATACAGAGTATGAAGAGGAGGAGATCCTGTTGAAGTAGTCCACTGTATTATCAGTGATAACCTCAGCATTGAGAGGATCAAGAGCTGCGTACTTAGGTGGCGAAACAAACGCCATACAATCACGCTTAGACTCAGCGATGGAGATAATGAAGTTTGCCTTAGCAACTGCATCATCTTGATTATCAAACGAAGGACCCATCAAGACGTAGTCTAGATCCTCGATGTTCTCATCAATGAACTTCTGATAACCAGTTTGGATTTCACCCAGTGTGGAAGTCAAAGCATCTACACCACCCATAAGAACATAATTCTTATTGTCAATGTAAGCACTCATCTGTCCAGCCTTAAATCTCTCACCAATCCCTAGGTTACCCAGAGCGTCGTTAAGAGGAATAAGTGAAGTGGTGTCAACGTCAGTGTTGGCGAAGACATAGGATGAACTCTTGTTAACTACTTCAATGTAGTAGTTTCTGTTACCCTCAGGTGTCAATGCACCAGGGTTCTTGGAAAGGCTGTAGTAGTTCTCAAGGGTGTTACCTTTCGAACCAGTGATTTCACCAGTTGAATCATAGACAACCAAGTGAATCTCATCCTTACCTGATCCCTTATCAAGGGCGTTTGGTGAAGAACCAGGACGTCCAGCAAAGCGATACCAGGGAATACCATCAAAGGCAATCTGTTGAGTGTACCAATCTTCTGCTGCGTCAATCTGATAAATGACTGTTGCGTCATGCATCAAATCTTCATTGTTGACTGTCTCATACTGAACCAACCATCTTTCGATTGCTGAGCTCCAAGCGTAGACAGTTCCAAGAGTTGACTTAACTCTCTCACCATTTACAGGTGTTCTTTGCTTACCAGATGAAGAAACTGCAGGCCAGTTATTCTTCTTACCTTCCTCATAAGTGAGTCCGTTAGAAAGCCAAAGAGTATTAACAATTCTATCATCGATAGGATCGTCATTTACATCAGTGTCTCCATAAGAGTAAACAACATGCTCACCCAATACTTCAACTGATGTTGAAGGTGAAGTTGCATTGACGTTGTTATCTCTGGAAAGTCTGTTACCTTTGGTAAACAAGATGTCTTTACCATCAGCGTCTTTGGTGAGGTTAAGAATCTTAAAGATTCCATTCTCAACACGCATCACGATTCCTTTAGCACCAGTGGCTACACCAGCTGTATCAAATTCAACAATTGCTGAACCCTTAGTGATAAGTTCTGGAGCAACATAAACAATAAAGTTTACATTGTCAACACCCAAAGTGAATGGGTTAGTGCCATTTGCATTATCATAAGAGAATGCAAAGATGCCTGAGAAATTGTTTCCGCTAGTCACTTCAATGGTTTTACCATCAACAAATGATGCGGAGGAGTTAGCGTCTCCTGATCTCTGCCAACCAGCAGCAGAAGTAACATAAACACCATTATCTTTGGCGTCTGTTTGTCCTGTCAACAGGACTCTCTCACCACCACTCAAAGCAATTCCATCTACATCAGGTAGATAAGTCTTGGTAGCGAAGGTAATGTTGTCAGAACCAATTGTTGGATTGGTGGAACCATTATACTGGAACAAACCAGATTGAGTACCAGCCAGAACCTCAACTGTATTTCCATTCTCAAAGTCAGAGGATGAAGAAGCGTCAGATGAACGAGTCCAAACACCAGCATCATTGACATCATAGATGCCATTTTCAGTCTGATTAGTTTGGTTCTTCAACAGAACTCTATCACCATCACTAAGAGCAACACCATCAAGGCTGGATGCCCAATCAAACAAGTCAAAGGTGACGTTATCTGAACCAACTGTTGGAGTGTCAGTACCAACATACTCATAGAAATTACCAGTGGATGTTCCACCAGTCACTTCAACAAGTTTTCCAACTGTAAAGTCTGCGTCTGCATCAGCGTCAGCGGCTCTTGCGAAACCTGTAACTGCGTCAGCAACATAGATTCCATTCTCAGATACAGTAGACTGATCTGTAAGAAGAACTCTGTCACCATCATTCAGTGCAACACCACCAACAGTGGAGTTATAACTGAAAGCACCAAACGTCAGTGCGGTAGTTCCAAGAATTGGATTAGTCAGGTTAATGTACTCATAGAGTCCAGCACCTGTACTGTCTGTTACATTAACAACTGTTCCCTGAATAAATTCAGCGGAGTCATCAGCGTCAGATGAACGTGACCAAGCGCCACCAGCGGCAACATCATAGATGCCATTCTCAGCACTGTCAGTCTGTGCAATAAGAAGAACTCTGTCTCCATCACTAGGTGTAATACTGTCAATAACAGGTGTACCACCAGCTGAGATGTCAACGTTGGCAGAACCAACAAGCTTAACATCAGCACCAAACTGCGTTCTCAAAGAAATGTCAACGTTCACTGTTGAAGCGGCGTCCACATCAGCAAATGTAGATCTTACAGCTGTTCTATCCACATTAGCAGTAGAAGCTGTAATAACTGCACCATTAATAAAACTGGGGTAAACCTGAACATCAACGTTGGATGTAGATCTTACAGTTGCGTTCGCCCAGTTAGGCGGAGTAGCAAGAACCTCAGGCTCTGCTGCAATCTTAATGTAAGTACCTACGTTTGTAGCAACTGGCAATGTCTGATCGAAGGTTCCTCCGACAACATCATTACCATTAAAATCGATCCTGTAATCTTCGTCCAGAGTGTTCTGGTAATCAGCACCAGAGTCAACAACTGCAACGGCAATACCATTAGCCCAGGATCCTGGGTTTCTGGCAACAAACTTACCAGGAAGACTACCGATACCGGCAGCTGTCTGATAGTTCTCGAAGTAATCATCGTCATTCTTGACGTAATAAACTTCTGGATTTCCGTCGGAGTCAATGTCGGCTCCATCGTGTGCGTTACGCATTGTCTGAGTACCACCAGGGGTATCATCAGTTCTTACAACGTAACACTCACCTGAATACTCAAGGAAGTTATCTACAGAGAACCAGTACTCATAGTTCTCATCTGTTGGCTTGCCGAACGTGTCAACAAACTCTACTTCCTCACTGATACGAATGATTTGATCTACAGGACCCTTCTGAAACGGGCCTGCCAAGCAGCCCACGTTTTGAGTGATAGCATCACTCGAACCCCTAGTTAAGTCAACCTCTTGGATGACTACACCGGGAGAAGCGGTCTTAATAACCATTTGTCTCTCCTGAATATGTGTATATTCATTATTATTTAGATTTATTATCTTTGCGACTAATTACATCTCTCAACACAAATCAATTTTTATCTCTGAAAACCCTTATGAATAAAGGGTTTATTTACGTAACTCACCACCAACTAGGGTTACCACCATAAGGTGTGGACTCCCACTGCCACGGTGACATTGGTGCACCATATTCATCAATATCTGCACCCTTCCATACCAAACCAGACTTCTTTTCAACAATGATTTCCTCTGTGATTCCATCATCAATGAATCCAAATGGTGCCATGTCTTCGTCCATTCCTAACTTATCTTCTTCATACATCTCCTGCCTGACACTCTGATCAGTCATCTCTTTAAAGTAATCTTGTGCTACTGCCCAAGCGTAAATAACCATACACATCACTAAGTCATCATGGCATCCATCTTCGGCACAAAAAGACTCCCTCTTCTCAATAAACGTGGTGAGCTCGTTGATGAGTTGGAAGTCACTGAAGATAACCTTATCAGATTCCACCATCTGCTTGAGGTTACTACAACCAAGTTTCTTAGGCGCTTTCGCCATCTTAAGTCCAAGTTGGGTTTTACCTCCAGAGAAACCATGTCCTAGAACCTGACCTGCTCTACCTCTCATAGAAGTCATCAGTAGGTTCTCATACTCCATATCATAGAAGATAATAGATGCAACCTGGTCACCAATATCATTCACCTCACATAAAATCCACGCCTTGTTATAATTCTTTGCAACCTGAACTATAACATCAGGATACAACATTGGTTTGATTGTATTACTTCTATACTTACCCACCAACTTGTGAGGATAGTTAGTGATGTCAAACAATAAGAATGCAGAGTAATCCATTCTCATACCACGACTGACATCCACTGTCATCAGATACTCATGTCCTGGAATTGGATGCTCATAGATATCTAAACCACCTGATGTGGTGAGAGGATCATCATATGATAATGATTTTAGTTTAGATCCTGCAATGAGAGTACCAGCAGAACCAATGAAATCACATTCAAATTCTTGTTGGAATTGTTGTTCCGATGTGTTTGCAATGGTTTCTTGCTTCCACTTCTCATCTCTACCTGGTACTTCACTCCAGTGAGCCTCAGTAGGTCTATAACTGTTCCTACCCTTCTCTGCATCATTCCACAACTTATAGAAGTGGTTCATCCCATTGGGAGTAGAGACAATGATTACCTTGGTGGATTTACCTGAGGAGATAGTTGGATATACAGAGGAGAAGAAGTCTTCTGCAACATTAGTTGGGACGAATGCGAACTCATCCAGCATCACAATGTTATAAGAGAAACCACGAACAGCAGAACTAGAAGTTGAACTTGCTGAGATACGTGAACCATTCTCCAGTTCAATTGATCCCTTATTCCACGCCAAAACACCTTGTTGTAACCACTTAGGAAGATTCTCATAAGACGTTTGCAACTTCTGCATCAATTCAAAAGAGGTTTCTCTCTTGTTTGCCAGGATGGCAATGTTGATGTTGTCTCTAAAGATTGCCTGATGAATTAGATACGCTGTAACTGTAACAGACTTACCACTCTGTCTTGGTAGTTTACAGATACTGAATCGACTGTTATGGAAACTGTCAATCAGATTTCTCTGAAATGGATAAGGTACAAACGGAACAATACCATCATCCAGTGAGATAACCTTGATGTAATTCTCTAGGAAATACTCAGGATCTTGTGAGCACTTGATAAATTCTTTGACTTGATGTTTAGTAAAGTCAATCTGTACTCCACGTTGCTTCAAAAGTGGGTTTGCTTTATACGCGTCACCTCCTGATGCTGGCATTAGTCCATCCTCAAAATATAATAAATGGCGTAAGTAACACCTAACACCAGTATGGCAACCATAATGTTGACACTCCAGACTGGATCACTTGGATCGTTCATAATTAAAATGCTTTGATATCATAAGGGGATTTACCAACAGCTGCCATCATCTGACAGTATACTTGGACTTCTTTTTCTGTCAAAAGTAATGCAGGTCTAGCAAAACAATACTTTAAAAGATACATCGTAGTATCAGCAGTTCCATCTTCTCCTTGCAGCCTTTCCTCTTTCTCCATTCCATCCTCTTGATCGTGCACAGAAACTCTTTCTCCTTCCAGCTGCTTTGGAACCTGCCTTCAGTTTAGAAGGTGGTGTGGTGACTGCTGTCTGAAGGTTTCCACCTGTCTTAGCATTCTCAGCATCAACACCTTTCTGTGTTAATCCAGCACCATCTTCAGTTTTTCTCTTATGTCCACTCTTGATACCACCTTCTGCTACGTATTCAACTTCCTCTTTCTTAGTCTTACCTTTCTTCACACAGTTAGGATACTGCTTACCACACATCTCTTTGGTTCCTTTCTGAGTATAACCTGCCCAACAAGCTTCATCAATAGTAGGATCGTATGACTCATCCTTCAGAGTCTGATCACCTGACTTATACTTCTTCTTGTTCTTAGGATCAGTAAACGTCTTCACCATTGTAGGCTTAGCTGCACCAGTCTTAGAAGATTGTCCAGAATCTTGACTCTTCTTACGTGCATCAGCAGATTTGATAAGTTTCTTACCTTTAGCTGAACTCTTCAGAGAAGCAAGTCTCTGTGATGAATAACACTTAGGTGCTGATGTTTGTCCTGGCTTACGTGCACAGGTAGAACCATCTGATTGTACCCAACCAGGTTTACCATCCTTTGACTTAGACTTAGAGAACCAAGCGTGAAGTCCACCTGCTTCTGCGATAATCAAATCCTCTTCGCCTGTATCATGATTCTCCACAACCATGTGGAATGAATCATCATCTTCATGATACACTAAAGGTGTTAGAGGTTCTCCAACCTCTTCACAGATGTAATTATAGAAAGCATCATCAACCTCATCCAACTGTACCCAAGTATCTTCAGGAACAAACTCACAAGACTCTTTGATAGGTGGTACAATAACCATGTAGTTATCAGGCTCATCCTTACAAGGGTAATGAGCAATGAGTCTGGAACCAGGATAGAACATCTCACAAGCGTTCTGACACTCATCCTTAGAACAGAGTCCTAACTGAGGCCAGAAGAACTTCAATCTCATCGTATTACCACGCCACATACAAGTGACATCATAAACCTGTCCAACCTTATTGATTGCAGTTGCCTCATCAAGAGGCATAAATCCAAAGAGTTGAACCTCTCTGTTCTCCTTCAACCAGTCATCAGGAATCAAACCAGTCTCTTGCTTGAAGAACTTATGAAGTTCCTTAGGTGTGACACCCAGTTCATTTGCTTCCTCACGCATCACCAAGTCAATGGACTGCCAAGCAGAGTCTTCAAGTTGCAACAGACTCTCTTTGAGTTGTGCAAGTGGTTCGTCAACCTCACACTCACAAGGACTACAACCACAAGTACTACAGATAGTTTCAACAAGTGGTGAAGCTTCAACTTCCTTTGTGAACTTACTGTTGATGTGCTCTTGATACTCTTCCATTGACATGTTAGTTGTCAACGAATAGTACTGTCCATAACCTGTATTATTACCTAAGTCGCCATCATTATTATTAGCAGGACTCGTGTATTGTCCCAGGTCACCATTACCATTAGGAGTACTCTGAGTCATCTTACCAGCGTTACCACTGCTTCTCATACCTGCAAGGCTTGATGCCATTGCTCTCATACTGGTACGAGTTGAGTGAGTGATGGGTTGCTCAACATCATCTGCTTTATAAACACCAGGATTAATCTTCTCTTTATAAGTTGCAGTTGCTCTGTCAGCAATGTCCAAGTGTGTGAACTTGGCTTGTGGACGTTCAGTAGGAGTAGGTTTCTTACTCTCAAACTGAATGTCCATCTTTCCAATCTTGGACTTCAGTGAAGACAAACCTTCCTGAGCTACACTTTCAACTACATCGTACTCAGAATCATATGCTGATTGAATACCTTTAAGTTGTTGTCTTAGTTCTTCGTTGCTCATTTTAGCAGTTATTCCACAAAGTTATTTATTAGGCGTTGCCTTTAGTGATTGTCTCACCCTGCGCAATCTCTGCACCAACTGACCCAGAAGATCCAGCAACATTACCTTTGCTTATAAACTTACGAACTGCATTAGCTCCGCTTACAACTCGACCAGGCAACTTCTTACCAAATTCATGCTGTGCCTTTCTTCTTGTTGATGCATCTTTACTACGAAGATCACCACCTAGAGCTTGCTTCACTCCTGCTTTGAATCCTGTTTTATTACTTTTCTCTCTGTATCTCTCAAGTGCATTAGCTCTCTGTCCAGTTCTTGCTGTTGTAGGTCTCTTGAATCCACTAACACCTTGAGGTCTGGACTGAGGTGTCGGTCTCTTACCAAGGTTCTCTTTCTGATTTCCACCTGTATTAGGTCCAGTCTTTACAGGAACTAAAGCTCCAGGCTTCTTGTTTCTGTTCTGTTGATTCTGTGCACCAGCTTTCGCAGCCTGAGCTCTACCTTTTGGTGATGCAGGTCCACCAGCTCTCTCTGTAATAAACTCGCCGTAAGTCTTCATCTATCTGATTTTTAGTTATTTATCTTTGCTGCCTTCCTTAATCAATTTCATAAGATCGGCAGTGGAACCTGTCATGTAGATGTTGTTCTGGGTGTTGCTGGTTGCAACCTTCACCTCTTCAATCTCAACATCCTTCATCTTCTTGTGGAGGTCTTGAAGTTTCTCAACCACCTCCGCAGCATTCTTCGCTCCATTGAGAGCCACCTCATATGCGCGGGGATGGTCTGATTCCTGAGCAACCTCAAGGGCGCCATCCACCGCCTCCGCCATCTTCTCAATAAGGGAGTAAAGTTCACCTCTTGCATACTGGTAGTCTTTCTCTGCATCATCTTTCTTATCTGAAATAACAATCTTTGGTCTCTCTTTCTTGATTGGTTTTACAACCTCAGCAGGAGTAATACCAAAAGTGTTGTCCAATGATTCAAAGTTACTCATTATCCAAGCCCAAAGAAATCTTGATCATTACTGTAAATGTCCTCAAATGCTTCAACGGCAGTGTACGCATCACTTGCTGGATTGATCTCATCTCTTGGAATTGGAGGTGTATCAGTTGATGCCACCTCAGCAGAGTAACGAAGTTCTGCAGGACGCCTAACTGTGTCAGATCTGTAATCCAGAGTGACCTTACGAATATCCCTTGCTGCATCCACAGGACCAAAGAGATAAGTCTTCACTGTAAAATTCAGTGTCCAGATGAGTGTTCTTCTCTGTGAATAATCACCCTCATAATCATCAGTATAACCCACGCCGTTAAGGACAACTGCAATGTCGCGTTCCTCTTTGGTTTCATCAATCACCTCAATGGATACATTCAACGAAGGGTGGAAGTGTGGAAGAATCTGTTCTAGAATCTGTAGTCCATCATCCTGATTCTTAGAGATGATAGCCATTGAGATGTCAAGGTTGTATGGAACAGGCATGTACTGTGCATACTGCACTGGTTTTCCATCACCATCCTTACCTGATGGAGGAGCAATCCTTGCCATCTGTGTTGGTACCAGTTTCCTAGAGCCATCATAATGAAGTCCAGTAATCTCAAATGACATTCTTGGTAGAGTGATCTGAGTGGACTGCCTCTCAGGAGTTGGCTCGGCAGCAATCATTGCCAAGTACTTCTGAGTCGGTCCGTATTTAATGGGAACCTTTAGTGACTCTAGTGCACCATCCTTCCTTTTAGAATCTTTACGCTTGATAACAATGTTATTAAACAGCGTACCAAACGCAATTATACTCTTTCTGAAAATCTGGTGATAATGATATTTTCCTAACATTACAAAAGTTTATCTACAACCTTATTTAGTCCTAGATGAAACCAAAGGGGTTCTCATCACCAATATCAAGAATCTTTATCTCATTGAACTCTTCTTGTATTGTGATGTCATCATTGAATGCAGTGTCTCTTGTCTTAGCTTCATTAGAGATATAAACCGCTCCACTTGTCTGTCCAATAATGATTACATTATCAAACTTATTGTCCTCAATGTTACCTGTTTCTCTGTTGAGTCTATCGGGATCAACGTCACTTACATCACCCAGAATCAGTTTCTGATTCCTTACATTCCATTCCATCACTGTTGCAGTGACAAAAGGAATTCTTTCAATGAATCCAGGATCCTTATATAACTGATGTTCAATCTTTAATCGATTGATTTCTGCCATGTTAGGTGTTCCATCTTCATTGAAGAGTGGCAACTCACCAACCTCATTGTATTGATAGATGGCAACATCTTCCTGCTTATCAAAGGATAGGTAACCACCTCTGTCCATGGACATCTCTAACCTGTAGTAGTCAGGTTTCTCTTGCAAGTCGTCAACCTCTGAATAACCAGTGGAGAAAGACTCACCAGAGTACTCAAACTTCTCACACTGCAGTTCAAACACATACCCTTTACCTAACTGAAAGAAGGGTTGATCAAACATCACATACTTGATTTCAAAGATTCCATCATCAAAAGGGAAGTAAACTAAGTCACCTTCCTTAGGTCTTGCCGCTGTGTGTCCAATGTTCTTATCTAATTCATCTGTGTAATCTGATGTCTCCTCAATCGCGTCATAATAACTCTTGATATAGGGTGCATAACTTGTGATGAATTCAGACCTTGACATCACCAGGTTGACTTCATCAGAGTTCCTAACACCAAACTTAGTGAGAAGTTCCATTCCATTCTGGTAACCAGAGAATGACTTCACATACACAGGCATTGGAAGAGCGAGTTCAAAGGTACTCTTGCTTCCTTCGTGTAAAAGTTTGTCCAGATTCAAATGCTTACGAGGCATATAAAATATGTCAAGACCATAAATCTTGATTTGTTCTCTTGTCAGATCGTCAACTAACTCTTGTTCTGGTGAATAACCAGTAGTGTTGGAAAAGAAACTAGAAGTATGTGGCATTTACCCTACCATATCAAGAACTGGATCTGCCCAATCCATTGCAAATCTATCTTTTAAAGTCTGTAATTCTGCTTGTGCGTCCTGTAATATCTGCTGTCCATTGATAACAATACCACCAGGCAACTGAACCTGCTGGTATTTTGTGAGGTTTCTGCCCCATTGTGCCTTGACTAATGCTGTGGCATATTCTTTGAGGAACAAGTCATCATAAATGTCTGGGTATACTTCTGGGTTAGGTTTAATCATACACTCAATCACCATCATCCCCTTCATCCTGTTCAAGTTACCATCAATGGTAAGACGATGCGTTCTCTGGTTGAAGTTAAATGATTTGGGTGGAAAGAACATCCACTCAATCAATGCCATGTATTCCTGGATTGCATAGTAAGAAGTCAGCATTGAGTTCACACTGCCACAACTGTCTCCTGTCAGAGAACCAAGAAGCATTGGAAACATCATTCCACCAGGAATAATTCCTTGTCCAAAACTTGAAATACCTGAGTTCATTATTCTTACAACACCAATCACATCATCAGGTAATTGAACAAAGTTCTTTTGTTGCTTGTATTCTTTTCCATCTAACTCCTCAACAGGATAAAAACTCTCAAAGGCATCCTTAAAGTCATCATCAATGTTAAAGACAATATATCCTCTCTCAGTTCCATTGAAGTGATGTTTCTCATGAAAGAACTGTAGTGCGTCACTGATGGCAATGTCCATCTGCTCATCAGCCACATTAACTTCAAGGACAGGAGCACCTAATTTATACTTGACGTATTGTTTGAACTCTGATCTGTTCTGTGGGTTTGCAATACTCATTTCTCTTCAGTAACGATTCTGAATGCTGGCGCTTCCAGCTTGATGGTTTGGGTTGGTGTAGTTGCAGCTGCCTTCTCAATCAACTGTTCCATCTGTTCTTTGGTGATTCCACCACCATTATTTTTCTCTCCTGCCTTCTTTGTTGCTGCGACTCCGAATGTCGCGAGCGTACCAGTAAAGACCGAGGCAATGAAGGTTGGGTCGAGTTTTTGTTCTGGAATGCCAAAAGCAGGAGGAAGCTTAATATAGGCAAGAGTAAGAATGCCACCCGACCAGATAAGAATGCCAAGGCGAACCATTGTGGAAAGGACTGCCAGTTGCTCTTCTTTATCATCAATTCCATCCTTTAACTTTTTGAGAATTCCTTTCTTCTCTTCTGGTTTCTGTTCTGTCATAGTCTTCTTAAATGGATTCCACATGACAGAAAGTTTCACCATTGTTATTTAGAAACAAAAAAAGAGGTTGTGGTAACCTCTACGAAAATCAACTTAATTATTAACTTCAAAAGTCTTAGTTGTGTTTCTCCCACTCATCAAATTCAGTGTACGGGTTGAATCGAGTCAGACCTGCAAGGTTGTCTCTGTGACCCTTTAAACGAAGAATGGCGAACTCGCGTCTCTCTTCAGAGTGTTCGTATGCCGTATTTCGCAAAGAGTCTAAGATGTTTTCAAAGAACTCTTTTATTTTGTTCATTGTTTTCGATAGACTCCAATTGAGGTTCGTAGAGTTGTTCGTCAGCTGGTCGTTCTGATGGTAAGAACCAAACACTGCTGTTTGGTGACCACAACCCGTTGGTATTGCCGTAAATGACAATACTAGAAGCGATTAGCTCAAGCATTAGTAGTCGGGGTGATCCCCATAACCTTTGATGTTGTTGATGTCGTAGAGCCAAGCCTCTGGGTCAGAGAACTGGTAGTTAGTTGCGTTCCATGCATCTTGTGGCATACAGGCACCGTTCAACGGACCGTAGTACTGATCGTTGTATCCGTACACTCCCCAGGGGTCGTAATAAGGACACTGGTGACCTGAGTAGCGTGTGGGTTTCTCGAACTGAAACTCTCGTTCTTCGACACCGCCTGCACTGTCTAACCCTTTGTCAGGGACGGCAAGACGAAAAGCACGCATAACAGACTGAACATACTTACCGGATCCATAGGTGCAGGTGACGCTATACGCGTTGTCGGTGTTTTCTCTAGCCTCTGATGTACAGGGACCTTCAACTGTTGGTGGAAGGTCAAGTTTACCTTCGTAAGTAGCAGCGAAGACTACCGCTGCAGACTCAGCGACTCCGAGGTTTTGTGCTCTCTTTTGAGCTTCAAATGGTGCGATGGACATTTGCATTATGGAGGGAGCCGTAGCTCCCATAACGCTAAGTCCCACCATGGTGGACATTAGGTTCATAATAGATCACTCATCGGAAGAAGGAACGCCAGGGATGCCGCCTTCCATTTCTACTGTCCAGGTTACTACTGTCTCAGTATCAGATAAAGCGGTTACATCAGTACCAGCGGCACAGGTTTGGTCGGTAGGAACTGTTGAAAAGTTAGCAACGACAGGACCATCACCACCTGTAAGGATGGAGATAGAACACTCTTTAGCGTAGTTGACTGCTTCCTGTTGTGCTACTGAGATCTTTGCTCGGTCTTGTGCCTTCAGGAGTTGAGGAAGTCCCACAGCGGACAGAACACCAACGATTGCCACAACAACCATCAATTCAATCAAGGTGAAACCATTCTGCTTCTTGTTCTTACGAGTTGAGAGACGTTGTATGAGAGTCTTTTGAAATGACCTGGTCATGATGTATTGAAATTGTGGAGGTTTTTCCTCCTTACTCTTTTATTTTAGCGCAAAA
>Ga0181422_1000190_pt1 | contig 19544 bp, 16 predicted proteins | sample 45SPOviralmetaG_FD_130147 | JGI IMG/M metagenome (GOLD analysis project Ga0181422, IMG submission 130147) | Marine viral communities from the oligotrophic San Pedro Time Series (SPOT) site, San Pedro Channel, CA, USA - 45 SPOT_SRF_2013-07-18 | ecosystem: Environmental > Aquatic > Marine > Strait...
CCTTCACCGCCAACGGCTTGAACGGCTTCGAACATGCGTATTTGCACCGAGGCACCGATCTCCATTTGTTCGATTTCCCAGTCGGATTTGACTTCTCGCTGGCGATGGATGATGCCGGTCGCATCATCGCTTTGACCCAACGAAGAAAGCGCTGAAGCGAAACGTGCGGTGAAACTTCCAGGGGCTTCCCCGAATTGAAGGGCTGGTGCTCCGTTGACGCCCATGCCACCAAGGGTCTCTGCAAAGGTGGAAAGACGAGGGAACGCTTCTACCATATGCGGAGCATCATCGCCACCCGCTTCCCAAACAGCCCGCTTAAACGAACGACGAACGAATGCTACTGGCCCATTGCCCCCGGCCTCAACGCTTCCACCCGCTCCCTTTGCAGGAATGAACAGCGAACCGTCTTGACGGCCTCCTCCGTAGTAGTAGAGGTCAACGGGGTGTTGAATCAACGCTCCCGGGACGCGGGCTTCAGCCAACATGTCGGCCAAACGCTCCTGACGGGCAGCCAATTCGGAGACTGGAACGCGCCAGTCTTCACCGTCGGGGCCAACGATGTCCGAGGTGTCCCATGAGGTCATGATGCGTGGTGGACGGCACCCGTTCAAAACCCATTCCCTTCCTTCGAGGAATCCAAACCTAAACTACATACTGGACCACAACGACGCAGGTCCGTGTTGAAAGGAAAACGAATCCGGGTTGTCCGATTCGTCGGCGTTGTGCTCGCTCTCCTTTTCCTCGTGTCCGGTGTTCGTTTAACCGAAACAAACGCCAATGAATTGAGCTATGGAACCGCTGAAGAGTTCTTGGTCGATGAAGACATGGAGAACCTGACAACCATCGTGTTTGCCGAGAACGATGATGAAACATGCACGAATTTCGTCTTCGAGTTAGTCGACGAGGAAGGTGCGCCAGTGGCCGTGGAAAAAATGGATTGCTCCAAATGGAACGCTGACGACATTTGGCACTACAAGATCGGGGCCTTGGAAGCGGGTACATACACCTACACCGCCAGCGATTATGTCTCCATTGTCGCGGTAAACGGAAACGTGGACGAGTACTTGGAGAACTATGCATTGGGCAACGGGCTGGCCGACGTAGGAAGTTGCCTCTGCTGTCTGAGTTTCATCGTTCCATTCATTCTTGGCCGTGTGCCATCGCAAACGATGGATTCCGCCCATCACGTTGAATTGAACCATTCTTTCGTATTGCCCACACCGTACCAAGAACCCTCTGAAGGCCCTGCTCCAGAACCGCCAACCGAAGTCCAAGCGGCTGAAACGGCGACCGAAGTCCAAGCGACTGAACCGACAACCGAAGATGAAAAGGAGCAGCCCAAAGGCGCTTTTTGGGGCGGATTAAACGACGAATGAGGGCTTTGGATTCTTGCCTGAAGCGTAGGCAGAATCTTTAATTCAAAAAAAATTCAGATTCACCCTATGCAGTGGCTTGAGCGCGTTCTCCCGCAACGGAAACGGGTCGCTTTCATGGCGCCATTCGTGTTGCTGATCCTCGTTGTTGGGCTCCACATGGTACCCTTTGCCACCATCGGCGACAAAACCGTGGTCTCCGGAGAACTCTCCCTAGAGACCACGACCAAATTCTATCCTGATACCGTCGTGGTCGAGGATTATAACGTCCTGGTCGCCGAGACGTTTGCGCCTTTTGGAGGCACCACAACGGAGACGTTCGAATACGAGGCTTACGGGGATTTTTTGGATGAGGTCGAGGATGTCGCCGAGAACACAGAAAATCGTATCGCCACCCTGACCATGCTGATGTTTCTCGTGGCCATTGTTGGGCTTTCGACCCGTGGCCAACCCTTGGACCTTCACGAATACGTGAATTGGAGAACGGTCGCAGGGGGCGTCATGGCCCTCATGGCCATCGTGTTTTTCTTGTTGGCCAAAGACATCCAAACCGGCTTTGGGAACAGCATTGAAGAATCCGTTGAACCGTTGTTTGATGATGAAGAAATCACTTCCCTCAACGAAGGGACTTGGGGCAAGGCGGTCTTCGAGGAATCAGAAACCACGACCACCACGTTCAGTTGGGGCCCAAGTTGGATGTATTGGTTCGCCGTGCTCGGTTTCTTCACCGGCGCCATCGGTGCGTTTGCGGCCCTGTCTCATCTTCACCCCCGTTTTGAATCCGAGGAGAAACCGGTGTGGCCAGATGGTGAACTGCCTGCATGGTTGACGGCCGACCACAGCACCCTCTGGTTTGGCGCTGTGTTTTGCGCCGTTCTTGTAGCCGTGGTTGCCCCTTGGTATTCCGTTGACCAAACGTGGATAAAAAGCGAAGAGGTCGGAGAAGTTTACACCAATTCAACCTACGAATTGGGCTGGACATTGAGCCCTTTTTATGCCCACTTTGCGAACGATACCGGGCTCTTTATTGGCGAGGAAGGAGAAAAGGAGAGTGGGTTTTCCGGCTACAATACCATGTATGAACTCGATACAATGGCACCCATATTGCTCTCGCTGCGCTGGCCGTTGATTCTGTCGGCTGGTTTGCTGGGCGGTTGGGCCACGACTCGATTTGTCGGACAAGTTCGGGAACGGCTGAACATCAACGAGCATCAACGAAACATGCTGTTTGCTGGAGCGATTGTGTTCGTCATGATGTTCAGCGCAACGGCCGATTTTGAACGAATATTGACGCGAAACGCTGAGGAAGACCTGCGAGGAATGTCCCCGATGCTGAACAGCACGTTCGTCCATAGAGGTGCTCAGGATACATTCTCTGGACAAAGTTTCGACAGTGATTTCGAGTTCACTGGCAACGCTTTCATCGTCACGTTTGCAGCCATGGAATGGGGCCCATCTTGGGGGTACTTCGGATTTTCATTGCTTCCCTGGCTTGGCGTCGGCCTCTTGTGCTCCATTGGTCTGCCGAATTGGCTCGAGAGGAGGCAAACGGACGAAACCAAAGAGCCGATGTTTGATGCAGACTTATGGAAAGCAAAACCGGCGATGGCCATGTTGGTGAGCGTGATGTTGGTGTCGTTATTGGCTTCCTTCCCACCCTCTAGCTTGGGCGATGGAGCCTCGGCTGCTCCGGGCTCTCTCTCTCAGTGGAATCTAGATTACAATTACAGGGGAGACGGTCAATACAACGAACAATTTCTAGAGGACGGTCAAACGTTTCAGTTGACGACCGACACCGACGCACAAAACTTTGGCAACGTGACGAGTGTTGAATTTTCGTATTCCTGCGATGAAGGACAATCGGGCCTGTTGAGCGATGAGCCTGACGAGGTTGATTTCACCATCACCCCCCCCGGGGAGGTTGACACCTACAGTGAAACGCTATCGGGCACCCTACAGTGCCCCTCAAGCGGGACTTTTAGGGTCAGTTCGGAGGTGATTCTTCCAAACGATGAATACGCTGCTACGGCAGAGGCTTACCTTTCCCTGATCGAAATCATCAACCCACTCGGGGGTACATGGACGGTTGAATTTACCGCAAGGACCAATTCCGGGGGTACGGCACTTGACGCTGACAACGAACTTTATTTCGAAATGTATTACGATTTTACTGGCCTTGATGGATTCACAGCGGTGGAACGGGAAGAATGAAACGATTCATTCCTGAACCAAGCCGTCGATGATGTTCGCAACCGATGTTGAGGCGAGCCGGTCTTCTGCGATGGCACAGTATTCTGCGGACAGATCAACGCCTAAGTAGCGACGGCCGTGCATTTTCGCTGCCACACACGTGGTTCCCGACCCGTTGAACGGGTCGAGGATGACATCACCCGTAAAGGAATACATCTCGATGCAACGCTTTGGCAATTCCACTGGGAACGGGGCGGGGTGGTTTACGCGAGAGGCCCGTTCTGTGGCAAAAGACCAGATGGATTTCGTGTGCTTGATAAAATCGTCCCGAGGGATGGTGTCCAAGCGACCTTCGGCCCGCTCGTTTTTCGTCCTCGGAAGTTTGTAATCGCCCTTTGAGAACACGAGCAGGTACTCGTGCACATCGCGCAAGCATGGGTTGGAAGCGGATTGGAAGGAACCCCAAGCGCATGAGGACCCGGCACTGGCTGATTTATCCCAAATGATTTCACCTCGCATCAAGAAACCGATTTCGGTCATGATGATGTTGATGTGCGACGAAAGCGGGATGTACGGCTTACGGCCGAGATTGGCAACGTTGACCACCATTCGTCCACCTGGTGCAAGCACACGGTAGCACTCAGCGAACACCTCGTGGAGCATCGTGAGGTATTCTTTCAGCGAGAGGTCCTCATCATAGTCTTTGGAAGCGTTGTAGGGCGGGGACGTGACCACGAGATGCACGCAATTCTCAGGGAGCGGGAGGGTTCTGGAATCTCCGCACAGCACCGTGTCAGCGTGCTCTTCTGGAAACGTGTTGGCGGCCCCCACCGGCCGGGAACTGACCAAGCCTTCGTTGAGGCGACTGGTGTAGTAGGTGCTCGCATCGTGACCCTCACGACGGGAAACGCCGAAGGAGGAAGTAGCGGTTGAGGCGCGACGACGAGCTCCCTCCAATGGAGCACTGTCTTTGGGCGCTTCATCGACCATGACCGTGAAGGGCGTCGCGGGCCTTATCAGTTTTCGCGCTCAAACGATGAGAAGGACGCGCGTCTTGCGACCTTCGGCCAGATACCGTCGCGCCCTGCCGTCAAGGAGAGGGATGAAAAACCGGAGGCGCTTGGATTCAATCAATGGCCAAGGTCCTCACGCTGGACGACGTCAACGTCGACGGCAAAACCGTGTTGCTGCGGGTGGACATCAACAGCCCGTTGGACCCAGCCACCAAGGGGTTCCTCGACGACACACGAATTCGTGCTATCCTCCCCACCCTTCAGAAATTGGTCAAGGCAAAGGTCATCATTCTCGCACATCAATCGCGACCCGGGAAGAACGACTTCACCAGCACGCTTGGCCACGCCCGTGAGCTTGGTCGTTTGCTGGGCCGCCAAGTGAAGTGGGTTGACGACATCCACGGCCCCAAGGCCATGAAGGCGATTGAAGACCTTGAGTCCGGTCAACTCCTCATGCTCAACAACGTCCGCATGGACGAGGAAGAAACATCCGTCCAAGGCGATTTGAAAGCCATGGGTGAGACCCAACTCGTGCAACGTCTCGCCAGCGTCGCTGACCTGTTTGTCAACGATGCTTTTGCTTGCGCCCACCGTTCCACCCCCTCCATCGTCGGATTCACAGGCTTGTTGCCCTGCGTGGCTGGAGAATTGATGGGCAATGAGATTCGCAAGCTTGACCATGCTTTGGAAACCCCTGAGCGCCCGTGCTTGGCGGTCCTTGGTGGTGTGAAAGTCGATGATTCAATTCAGGTCGCCGACAACATGCTTCGCAACGGCATCGCTGATGCGCTATGGCCTACCGGAGGGGTGGCCAACCTTCTCTTGGATTTGGCCGGTTACGACATTGGCGAGCCGAACCGGGCCTTTCTCAAGAAAGAACTCGACAAGAATTGGGCATCCACCATCAAACTCGCCAAAACCCTCATCCACGATCATGGCAACAAGATTCACCTTCCCGTTGACTTGGCGGCTAACATCGAAGGAAACCGAGTGGACATACCGTTGAAGGACTTCCCCATTGAAGCACCCTTCTGGGACATTGGAATCAACTCTGTTTTCCACCTCTCTGCGGCCATTCGAAGCGCTGGCACCATCATTCTCAACGGACCCTCAGGTGTCTTTGAAAATCCTGATTTTGCTTTGGGAACCATCGAGATGCTGAACGCGTGTGCGGAATCCAAGGGCTATGCTGTGATGGGTGGAGGCCATACAGCCACCCTCGTAGCGCAGCGGGGTCTTGCTGACAAAATGGGCCATGTTTCCACCGGCGGAGGTGCTTGCCTGGACTACATTGCGGGCCGGCCACTCCCTGGCGTGGTGAGCCTTGAGCAGAGTGCCGTAGCCTTTGGTATCGACATCAGTCGCGCTGAGAAGAATGCGTGAGGAGCCACTGGGGAGATTCGAACTCCCGACCTTCTGATTACGAATCAGATGCTCTACCAACTAAGCCACAGTGGCGGCAATCTCCCGCTGTCCCAATCAAACATAAGACCCTCGGTGCAACCATCAGCATTCATGAATCATGGCGAGTAGGACCAACCATGAGCGACACTCCGCCTGTCCGCTACCGCAACACGGTCCTGTACGACCGTGGCGGACAACGAGCGGTGGGTGATGTCTTGCTCCATTCCGATGGTTCATGGTCTGCTTCAAACGGCGACGAAGACGTCCTTGAGGACCTCGACGGTTCCAAGCGCCTCATCACGCGCAGTTTCCAAAATTGGCACACCCACTTGGCCATGCAACTCAACGCCCGTGATTTCAGTGATGGTTTTCCTCTTCACCGGTGGCTCAACGAAGCCATCTTCCCGACCGAAGCACGCATCACTCCAGAGTATGTGAGAATGGGGAGCCGATGCGCTGCGGCGGAAATGATTCGCACCGGCTGTTCCTTTGCCGCTGACATGTACTTTTTCCCCCACGTCACTGGCCAGGTGCTGACGGACGCTGGCCTACGTGGACTCATCGGCGGTCCAGTCAGCGACGCAGCCCTTCCGAGCCATCCTGATGCGGCCTCAGCATTGGAGGAACTGGATGGCTTGTTGGCCACCAACAACGAGGCGGACCTGGTCCAATACGCGATTGCCACTCATTCGGTATACTTGTGTTCGGAAGAAACACTCCAGCGAGCCTCTGAGTTGGCTGAAAAACGCAACGCACGGCTGCACATTCATGTCAGTGAGACCCGAAAAGAAATCGCCGACTGCCATGCAAAGACCGGACTTTATCCTGTGGAGTACCTCGACAGCATTGATTTCTTCCAGCCTGGAACCATCTGTGCTCACGCATCATGGGTCAAGAAAAACGAAATTCGTATGCTGAAGAAACACGAGGCAACCGCCGTTCATTGCCCCTCCTCCAACATGAAACTTGCTTGTGGCGGCACACTTTCGCTTCCCGCATACACGGAAGCTGGTGTTGACGTCCGGCTTGGAACGGATGGAGCGGCCTCCTCAGGAAACGGTCTCAACATGCAAGCTGAAGCACGTCTTGCATCGCTGGTGCAACGCCACGATCATTGGGACCCAACGTTGCTACCCGCCGTTGAAGCCATGGATCTGGCCACGAAAGGCAGCCAGGACTGGGCCGTTTGGAACCTTGACGATGTGCGCATGCGACCGCAAGGACGCTCAAACAATCGGCATCTCGCTAACCTTATTTTCAACGGGGCTGAGTGCATGGACCTCTGGGTTGGTGGACTAGCCCTCCGAAGAGATGGAGCAACGCTGACCCTTGATGAACACGCTATCTTGGAAGAAATTGATGAGGCGGTTTCCACCTATTACGAAGGCGTAGAATGATCACTCCACTCGAGAGTAAGCCAAACCGCCGATGCCCAACAAAGCGAACAAAAAGTAGCTTGCAAAGCCCGCCTGAAGGTGGACTGAATACGAGATATCGACCTCAACACCACTGGGAAGTCCGTCCTCAACCGTACCGATACCGGCATAGTAAACACCAGGTTCGACGTCCCACGTCAGCCCTTCTTCGCCATCGGTTCCTGCCACCAATACATCGGTATCATAAGGCGTGCATGCCGTGTTGGAACCTTGACTAATGAGTCCGGGAGGGAGAGATTCACAGCGCTTTTTCTCGTCTTCTTCGGCGATAACGACGTAGATGTCATTGCGATCCCACGTCAACGTCACCGTGGCTGAAATGAACGTGGTTAAGCCATTCTCTGGAAGTGGGTCGTCAGCAAAGAACGTCCGTTCAGGAACGTTAGGCGTGGGGATGTCGCCCACTTGACCGGTGGTGGTGAACCCAATGGAGCCGAGAAGAACCAACAACATGGCCAACCCAACGAGTCCATAACCAATTTTCTCTTGTTTTCGCACGAACGATTCACCTCATCTCACCGGGTGTTTGATGCCTTGGCATCAATCATCGTCGTCGGACTTTCGCTTGACGGCTCGACGCTTGACTGGAGCCTTGCGAGGAGCTGCTTTGCGACCGACCTTGCGGGCAGGACGCTTTTTGGGCTTCTCATCCTCGTCGTCATCGTCGTCGTCATCGTCGTCGTCATCGTCATCGTCGTCGTCGTCGTCATCGTCGTCGTCGATTTCAGGGACGGCCTTCTTCTTTCGGCGTCGCTCCTTGCGCTGAACGATGTTGATGGCAAAGGGATCATCGTCGTCCTCTTCGGTTACGGTCGCCGACTTGGCCTCTTCTTCCTTTTTCTCCTCGGTAGGAGCAGGACTTCCGGTACCGGTGACAGTGTCCATGTCAAGGTCTTGGCTGGTGCCGATGAATTCAGCCATCCATGATTCATCTTCTTCGTCATCGTCCCCTCGCTTTTTCTTCTTGGGGCCTGACATGCCGGTTTGAATGATCATCAATGACACGATGATGGCAAGCAAGTTCACCACGGCAATCACCCACACAACAACGTAGGGTGGGTCGCTGTAGGAAGGCGTGACAACCTCTGGCTCAACCGGAGGTTTGAGCGCTTCTTCATAGGAACACACCGTTGTTCCGTCCAGTCGGTTTCGGCAATAGTCAACAATGAACTCAACGTTCTTTGACACTTCGTTGCCTGCGGCGTCCGTTGCTCGAACGCTCAAACGATGAAGGCCAGTTTCAAAGTTTCCAGCGGAGATTTCCATGTCGGCGGTCAACGATCGGTTGTTTTCATCCAAAGCCGTGATGCCGGTTAGGTCTGACCATGGAGTGGAAAGGGAAACTCCCGTGGTGCCTCCGAAGTGGTACGTGAAGCGGTATTGGAAGGACGTGACGACCACGTCGTCTTCAACACCGGCCAGAACGTTGATTTTGTTCCCGTAAAGGTACTTTGAACCGTCGTTCGAGGGCGTTGGGGAGAAGATGTCAACGGAGGGTAATTGTGCATCGATGGAAAGGTGCTCCCAGCTTTGATTCACTTCGTTGCTGGATTCGTCTTCCATCACGACATAGATGATCATATCACCAGCGTTCGAGTTGGAAGAGATGCTGAAATCGTAGGTGTAAAGCGGCCCCAAGTTCGGGTTGTTCCGGTTGTCGTTGAGCAATGATAGAGGTTCGTCCTCGCCGGTCAAGACGCCGCCATCCGAAGTGACCATGCGAATCGTTGGCGTGGTACCGAGGTCTTCGTTGACCTGAACACGAAGGGTGTATTGGCCAGCAACCAACGTTGTGCTATCGTACAGAAGGCCCTCGTCATCAAAGACGGTTAAGTCGCCATTTGGAAGCAACGTGTCTTCGGCTACCTTGAACGCGTTTCCACCAAATCCGGCAAAGATTTCACCGTTGAAGTTTCCGAATTCGTCGGTAATGGTAACCGCATACCAGACGTTTCGGTCAACGCTGGGAGGAATCGTAAACTCTCGTGTGAGGGTATCGCTCATGACCAAGGTGGCATCGATATCGCCAAGCACAAGTTCCCATCCGTCGGTATCGATGGTGGAAACATCGTTCTCGTCCTCGCCAAACGGTTCACCGTAGTGGCGCCAAATCGAGTAGGATTCGTTGTTTTCGTCTTCGTTGAACCACTCCAAGCTAACGAGATTCATTGAACCGATCGAGTAAGCGTTCTTGATGCGCGGTGGATTGGGTGCCCGGGTGTCTTCGAAAGCCACTTGGAAGAAATTCTGAACCAAACCGGTGTAGCGGTAGGTGCCGTTGATGTTGCCGTAGAGTGCCTCGGAAGTCACGAAGTAGAACGAATTGGTACGGAATTCGTCATCGGGAACTTCCACATCGAAGTAGCCGATACCATCGCCTACCGTGCCGAGGTACATCATGGTCTGATTTTCGACGAATTGGGCACCAGTTACGCGGTAGGTTGTGTACCAAATATGGTAAATCTCCCCTTCGATTCCGAGCTGGTCGTCCCACGAGACTCGGGTGGTTCGGTCGCCAATGAACTCAGCGTTGACGTTGGTGGGTTCGGCCACCCACCCGTAGAAAGCGTTCTCTTCGATGCCGTTGGTGCACGCATCACCGGTGGTGTCGGTGTTGATGACACCCGTGGCGTCAACTGTTACAACACAATAGTACGAGAAACCTAGGAAACCCTGAGACACTTGAACTTCGTAGGAATTGATTCCTTCGATGATGCCTTCAACCAACAAAGATACATCGCTTCGAAGGATGGTTGAGAACGACTGGTCCGAGCGGTAGACTCGGTAGGTTTCGCCGGTTTCTCCAGCGACATCGCCCCAGGTGATGGTCGTCGTTCCCGTGCCGTCAGGGTTGGAGAGGAACTCCGCTGAAAGCAAAATCGGTTGGCTTGGTGGGCGGTTGTCTTCCACGACAGGATCGCTCATCGTGTTCTGACCGACGAAACGGATGTCCTCGTAATCTTCTCCTGATTCAGTGTAATTCGGTAGGAGGTAGGTGATTGAGTAATAGCTGCTGCGTTGCGTGTTGGGAGGTACATCAACGGTGTATGTGCTCTCCGTTGCATCCAGCACTGCGATGGGGGTTTCCTCAGCGAGGAGGTAGGTGCCAAGTTCTCGAGTGACTTGGTAATCGGTCCGCCATATTCGGATCTGGAGGGCGTCCGGGCCTGTGCTTGGCAGAATGTTGTTGATGGAGTTGTAGTTCAGCCAGTTGAGGTTCGTTTCGCTTTCAGCGGCGTCAAAGTCGACGGAGATGATGAACGGGGTGTAGACGCTGCGGGTGATCTCGAGAACCGGTTCATAGATTTGTGAACCGTTGAAGAGCAATTCTGCCGCCTCGGTGCCATTTGAGAGCATCGTCGTGATGGCGTAGTAGAACGAACCGTTGGTGCCCGGTTCGACAGGGAAGGTCACCGTGTGGCCCGGATGCGTACCGCCTTGACAGTTGAACGGGTTTCCGTTGGCGACACCTGCATCGCATGCAGACACCTCTGCAAAGTGGTCAAGGGAGGCAAGGTTGACTGCGTCAATGGGAGCAGTGTGCCGGTAAAGCATGTAGGTCGCACTGAACAGACCGTTCAGTTCCGCACCAGCGGTAGCGATGTTTTCCCACGTCAGAAGCGTCACTTCTGAAGCGTTGTCAAACACCGCCGAAATGTTCTGCGCCTGCAAATTTTCCAACTCTCCTTGATTGTTAGCTGATACAGGGCTCAGTGGAGCCAAGGCAAGAAGCATGACTGCGGTAAGAATAACGGCGCGCAGACCACCGTTTTGTTCAGCCTTTGGGCTACCCATCAGTCTATATGTGCCCTTCGTCCGTTATCACTATGTCGCTTCAATAGGGCCAAAACAGGCTATCAATGAACCGAAATGGGCTCGCCAGCCATCTCACGACCGATCCGGGTTTTTGGGTTCGGGCTGAGGAAGAGGATCCTCGGTATCAAGCCGTTGAATCTCGCCTTTGGCCTGCATGAACCGAACACTGAACGTCCAAATGCCCCCAAGGGCCGAAATGAACACGATGAGGCTCAAGGGATTCACGGGTATGTGGTCAAACCAGCCGGGATAAGTGGCGTCAATGGACCATCCCGCCAGCAGCATGATGCCCATGGCGACCAGCGACAGGAGGGTCAATACCGTCCGGTCGGCCCGAGAAAACCCTCGATAATTTCTGGAGCCTGCAACGGCTTGGGCCTGCGTGCCCATGTACGAACCCATCAACGTCAGAAAGGCTGCGGCAAAGCCAAGGGTCATGTCCCCGACAAACACCGAGGCACTGATGCAGACCACCCAAACTCCATCCAGCACACGATCGATGGTATGGTCGAGGTAGTCGCCCCACCGGGTGACTTCACCTTTGGCGCGAGCCAAAGACCCGTCGAGCCCGTCAAAAATCATCGCCACACCGATGCTCAGCGCACCAGCCAAAAGCCACCATCCACCCGCTGACTCGTCAGGAGCGTAGGTTGCCAAAAGACCGCCAGCGACACCAAACGGCAGAGCCATCCACGTCACGGTGGCGGGGGAAAAGTTGGAGAAAGCATTCAGCACCGGTTGGAGCCAGGCTTCCCACCTTCGTCGCATTTTCTCAAGGGCCATGCCTCAACCACCTCCGAGCGGGTGTTATGGTTTGTGGAGGTGGGTCGCTTAATCGTGCGATTCCCCGAGCCAGTCGATGGCTTCGGAGGCTTGTTGATCAAATTCAGCCGCTGGGAGGCCAGCCTTGGACCAGGCGTCGATGGCCTCGGCCACGGCCTCGATGGTCATGGATGCGGTGTCGTATTCAGCAACGGGCAGTTCAATTTCAAATTCCAAAAGCTCGGCCCAGTGACCGCTGGTCATCTCCCATTCGACGTTGGCTCGGATTTTGGCATCGGCGTACTGGCGTTGAAGGAGGCGGTCTTGCAGCGTCGATGGTCGGCAACGCAAGAGAACAACGCCGTCCACTTCGAGAAAATGAGCAAGATGTCCGTCCACCAAATACCGTCCTTTTTTCGGCGCTTCCCATGCTTCAGCCAGGCGATGAATGTCAATAGGGGCTGCACCGTCGTTGGAATCAACCTCCTCCAAACAACCGTGCTCGGAGGCCAGATCTGCTAGCGAGAGAACCTCCCAACCAAAGCGCATGAGCGCCTCACAAGCGGAGGTTTTTCCGGTCCCGGGAGTCCCTGAGACGGCAAGCACGCATCGGTTCTCCATGCTGCTCCCTGGAACCGCTGGTCAATAAACGGAGGAGGTCCTTCTTGAATCTGGACATCAAAGGCATGATAGCCTCGATGGTGTTCAGGAGTAACGGTACCATGTTCGGGATGCAGGACCCCTCACAAACCTTGCAGCAAATCGAACGCTACATGGCCGAGGGACGATTGGAGCTATCTGAAGTCATGGCAACACAATTTTGCGACATGATGTTGGGGAAGAAAAAGCGTGAGCCTCAGCAGCAAATCTTCCTCCTCAAAGGCCTACGATTGATGTGTGATGTTTACCTTCTTCGAAACAAAGCCGACCAAAGCATGGCCAGCATCAAGCGCATGCACAGCGAGCGAAAGGCTTTGGTCAAAATTCTCCAAAAGCATGCCCCTCAAATGCTGAGCGCCATGCAGCCGGAGCATGAGGACCACCTGAGGGCTGGACGTTTGTATGCGGCTGCTGGAAAACAGCGAGCGGCTTCCAAATCCTTTGCCAAGTGCGAAAAGTTGTCGCCCGGCCACCTCGCTGCAGCCCAAACCGCCGTGGACACGTTGCCCAACAAGGCTCATGTCGAACGCTTTCTCAACGCCATTATCGGCGCTGGGGACGTTATCCAAAGCAACGGACAGTTCGAACTTCAGCCACAGGGTTCTCCCGCTGTCTCGCTGGACACCGTCATCGCGACATTGAACGGTGCGGCGGTGGCCACGCCAAGCCACAGCGACCGTTGTCAAGCCGAACAAACACGGTTAGAAGGGCAACGTTCAGCGATCATCGCTGGGGAACAAGCAGCCAATGCACGCTTACAGTCTGCGCTGGACAGTCTGCAGCCAAAGCACGACTACTACCAATACGGATGATGGTAGCGAGGGATGGATTTGAACCATCGATCTCCGGGTTATGAGCCCGACGGGATATCCAGACTACCCCACCTCGCTAGCCCTTGCGCCACGGTTCACCGTTTTCAAACCACCGTCTCCAACCCATCATGAAAATGGGTGGTTTGATGAGGTGGAGGGCCATACCCTATCCATGCGAGCCCCTCACGTCAAGGCGTTGACCGTGCTCGCCGTCTTGATGTGTGGTTCGCTTGCTGGATGCCTTGGTGGAAGCGATTCGGGGGACGAAAAGAACCCCATTTCCATGAACGTTCACTACGATGCTACATCAGGAACCATCACGGAGCGTATCCAATTAGGAGATAGCCCTTTCTCGGCTCAGACCGGGGTAGAATTGTCATTTGATTTTGCCCGTGTCACATCAAATGCGGGAACCATGAAGTCATTCACCCTCGACCCTGGGGACGATGAAGACAGTGCAAATGCGGTGACGGTGAACGCCAATGAGCAGGCGGAACTCACCTACACCTACGAGACGCATGGCTTGTTTACGGTCGTTCTCTCGGCCGTCGATGAAAGCGACAACGAGGCGTCCATGAGCCTCACGGTACGAATTGACAAAGAAATCGATTGGACACAAACGAACACCGACGAACCAGATTCGATGGTGCTGTCCACCACCCCCGATTGCACGTGCCCTCCGCCCGAACGCATCGTTATCGATTCCACCATTGAGAATCCGTCAGTGCTCCCCACGGGCACACCGATCACCGCTACGTGGCATCTTGACAATCCACAAGGGCAAGAACAAGCGTTCCATACCGAACAAATTGGTGATGGCCAAGAAGCATCGTGGACCCACACTCAGTACAACATTGATGAAGGCGATTGGGCCCTCAATGTCACCATTGACTCGGGCAACGACTCCATCAATTTGCACCACATCGTGCTCATCACCTACGAGGCCAATGAATCGGAACCCAACCCAGTCTCATCGGAGGCTACCGAGAGGGAAGAAAAATCACTTTCAGTTTGATTAAATTAAAACGAAAAGTGAACTTAACGGACCACTGCTCGGATGTTCGTCGAAAACTAATGATGGATTTGTGTTGATGTTATTTGTTCACCCTCTTTCGTTTCTTCATATACTGAGGCACACCCATATCGGGTTGAAGGGATGAAAGATGCCAACGAAATCGAAGAAAAAAGCGAGCATTAAAGTTGAAAAGAATGAAACACCGGCGGAGGAAGAGGTTGCTTCAATGGCCGAAGATGAAGAGGTCAAGGTGACCATCGAAGACCTACCTGGGGTTGGGCCTGCAACCGCTGAGAAACTACGTGAAGCCGGGTTTGAAGAACTGTTGGGCCTTGCTGTCATGTCACCTGCTGACCTTGCTGAGGAAGCTGAATTGGGTGAGGCGGTCTCAGCCAAGATCATTGCTGCAGCCAAGAAGATGGCCAACATTGGTGGATTCGTTTCTGGTGATGCACTGCTTGAACGCCGACGAGAAGTCCAAAAGTTGTCCTCCAGGGTTCAATCCATTGACGACTTGTTGGGCGGTGGGTTTGAGACTCAAGCCCTTGTGGAAGTCTACGGCGAATTCGGAAGCGGTAAGACGCAGATCGGGCATCAACTGGCCGTGAACTGCACCACGCCCGTTGAACAGGGTGGCTTTGACGGCGATGTGTTCTACATTGATACCGAGGACACCTTCCGTCCAGAACGAATCACACAGATGGCTCGCGGCCACGGACTCGACCCCGAGTACGTCTTGTCCCGCATCCACGTTGCCCGTGCCTACAACTCCGCTCACCAGATGCTCTTGGCCGATGAGATCAAGCGCATGAGCAAGGGCTTGAACGTCAAGATGATCATCGTCGATTCCTTGACCAGCCATTTCCGAGCTGAATTCATCGGTCGTGGAATGCTCGCTCGTCGGCAACAGAAGCTGAACAGCCATCTCAAGGACTTGAAGCAGCTGGCCGATGTGAACAATGCGTTGGTCTTGGTCACCAACCAAGTGCACTCCAAACCAGACGCCATGTGGGGCGACCCAACCAAGCCCATCGGTGGCCACATCCTTGCCCACGCCAGCACCTTCCGACTGTACCTTCGAAAGGCCAAAGGCGGACGTCGCATTGCTCGACTGGTTGACTCTCCAAACCTCCCAGATGGCGAATGCGTCTACCAGGTCACCGAAGAAGGCCTCCGCGATTGATTCGGCTCCTTCGCTGAGGGTCCCAAACCCTTGGATGCTGCCCCTTGAAGGGCGGCACATTCAAAATGTCTTCATGGGAAATCTGCCCATGCGCCATTTGATTGAACGGGTACTGGAACTCACCGAGGATGAACAACGCGTGGTCCAGATCGAAGATACTCCTGGACAAGGTTCGGAAGAAGAATTGCGAGCCTTGCTCGAATCGCTTCAACCCAGAATTCGGGTGTACGGCGTGGGCGGTGCAGGATGCAATGCCATCAATCGTTTGTTTGATGAAAAGTTGTTCGAATCGTCCTTTGTGACAGGGTACTCCATCAACACCGATGCGCAAGCCCTCCTCCAATCACCGATTCAAGAAAAGGTGCTGATCGGTCGAACCGCTCGCGGACGTGGGGCTGGAGGCGACCCGACAAAAGGAGAAGCCGCTGCCCTTGAGTCTGAGCGTGTCTTGCGCCGTATCACGAATGATACGCAGCTCGCTATCATCACCGCTGGAATGGGCGGAGGTTCAGGGACCGGAGCCGCAGGCCACATTGCACGTCTCGCCAAGGCCCAAGGTGCGATGACCATCGCTGTGGTAACCTACCCGTTCAAGTCCGAAGGTTCCCTTCGAAAGCAGAACGCCGAATGGGGACTGGAGCGATTGCGAGAACACTGCGATACCATCCTTGTCATACCCAACGAACGCCTCTTGGAAATTGAAGGGGTGAAGGACCTTCCAATCGCCAGTGCTTTCCGTGTTGGCGATGAGTTGTTGGTTCGGTCCATCACCGGAGTCACTGAACTGCTGACCACCGACGGCATGGTCAACCTTGACTTTGAAGATCTCAAATCCATTGTGCAATCCGGTGCTGGCGTGGCCATGATTGGTCTTGGCAGTGCTCGAGGCCCAGGCCGGGCTGATGCCGCCACCATGGAAGCCCTGCATTCCCCGCTCCTTGACCTGGACATGAGCGATGCCCGAGGCGCCCTCATCAACGTCGTCGGCGGTGCAAGTCTGACGCTCGGAGAAGCAGAGCGATGTTCGCAACTCATCAAGGAACAGATTTCACCAAATGCGAAAATCATCTGGGGTGCTGCGGTCAAAGAGGAACTTGGAGATGAATTGCGAGTCATGCTTGTCTTGACGGGCGTAAAGAGTGATCAAATTCACGGGTCGACGGAAAACCGTCAATTGAGAGCATTGCGGAGTCGACAAATCGAGTTCGTGAACTGATCATGGTCGTCCAACCGACCACAACAGACCTACGAGCGCAACCAATCCAACGACGAGGAGAAGGCGGTCAGCCTGACTCACACCATCAATGCCCTCTTCAGGATTCAAATCACCCTCATATGCCTCTCCAGGAACCAAGATTTCAACCGTGCCCCACGCATCACCGGTTGGTGCGTTGTTGCCGTTAACGGCATTGCCGTGGACGATGAACGTCGCAGCTGTATCGTTCTCCATAGGCGCTTGCCAGACGATGTTCCATGACCTGAGCATGGAGCCCTCGTTGGTGTGCGTATACCCCGATTCCAATTCTTGGACTCCAAAAGCATCGTCTAGAACAATCATTCCTTCATCAACCAGGAGACGGAAGCCTCCCTGAGATTGGTTGTCCACTGGGTCAATGCTGCTGGTGATGGTCAGAGTAAGGTTGTAGGTTTGATTTGAGGCAAAGGATTCGGGCAAGCCTGCAACCTCAATGGAAGTGGAAGTGTCGGGGGTGTGACAGAGGCAACCTTCGTTGGCTTCTGCACCAAGCCCGTTGGGTGAAGCAATCGCCAACGTGCTCGCCACCATGGTGAGGAGGATTACCGCTGCAGCCATGCAACGACGTCGAACCATGAAGTCGCCAACAGGTGCTGTGGTATGAGGGTTACTTTTAGGGAGGATTTGGTGGGCATTTGAACGAAGGTTTTTAATTATTAAACAGACTTATGGTTAGTGAAAGTGGAAAATCTGTGGATAATGGATGACGATGAAAAATGCATGGTGAAAGCACAAATGGACTATTGCGGAGAACGGGGGTGGGGACTCAACGAAGCAGCCATTGCGGTGTTGAACACCATGCTCCTGAGCGTCGAGCCTCCATGAATTGTGATATCATTATGATAGATTTATAGTATTGAGGGAGAACCGGACCTCATGAACGAAAGGCATCGGTTCAAGGACACTCACCTCGATTCTGTCAACGGCTTCTTGGGGCTTTCCGCCCACATAGCGCTCACAGTCGTCATCGTTCTTGGTCAGGTGTTATGGGCGGGGGAGTGGACATGGATTTTGGCATTCCTGTTGAACATCGTTGGGGGAATCTATTGGCTTCTGATGTGGAATTGCTACGCCATTGTCAATCCAAACGAAGCCGTTGTCGCCCAATTCTTCGGGAAATACGTGGGTACGCTCAAACAAGAAGGTTTTCGATTTTTCATTAATCCGTTCTACGGAAAGACGAGGATTTCCCTGAGGATTAACAATTTTGAATCGAGCAAGCTCAAGGTCAACGATGTGAACGCAAACCCAATCAACATCGCTGCTGTTGTTGTTTGGCGCGTTGATGATGCCGCAGAAGCCTTGTTTGAAGTCGAGCAATACAAGCACTATGTGCAAATCCAAAGTGAAGCCGCTCTGAGAGAGATGGCTACCAAGTACCCCTATGACGCCATTGAAGAGAAAGATTTGGGAGGCATCACACTTTCGGGACACCAAGATGTCATCGCCACCCAACTGCAAGCGTCGGTCGAAAATCGACTTTCCAGGGCAGGTATTAGCGTTCTAGAAGCACGTATCAGTTACCTTGCTTATTCAACAGAAATCGCGCAGGCGATGCTCCGCCGTCAACAAGCAAGCGCTGTTGTAGCGGCTCGGCGTGAGATTGTGGATGGTGCCGTCGGGATGGTTGAGTTGGCTCTTGAGCAACTCAGTGCAAAGCAGATCATCGACTTGGATGAAGACAAGAAAGCCACCATGGTCAGCAACCTGCTGGTCGTTCTTTGTTCTGAAACAGACACCACGCCTGTGGTGAACACGGGCACGTTGTACCAGTGATACGAGAATACGAGGTGATTTCATGGGAGAAAGTTCGAGGCGGGACCAAACCAAAGATGGCATGCCAGGAGGGCGAAAGAAGATGGAAAAGAAACGTGTACTCTTGAGAATTGACCCCGCCCTTCACAACGATTTACGAATGTGGGCTGAAGATGATTTTCGTTCCATTAACGCCCAAATTGAATTTTTACTCAAACAAGCCGTTGGCAAGCGTAAACGAGAACAGTGATCGGTCATTCTGGCTGATGGGATTCGATAGAGAGGGGTTTACAATGTTAGAAGAACGCTCCGAAAGAGCCCAGCGTCGAGGTTTCGCGCTCATGGACTCCATTGAAGAACACGGTTCACCCGGTTCGGTCAAACTCATCCATAAGTACCAATCAGAGCGAGGGGGGCTGGATCCAGCCGCGTTTTTCTTCGGATTTCTAGGTTTATTTTTCATGCTTGTACCACTCTATTTTTTGGTACTATTAACACGTGATGTGTTGGGTGCACCAGATAACATCGACAACAACCCCTTGTTGTTGGTTTTCCCGTATCTCCTCCTCGGCGGTGCATCTGTATTCGGCTTTTTTATAGCCCAAGATCACGTTGCCCACATATGGCGCCCTCCTCGGAAAGAGGAACTTGAGGTCAGAATTTGGTTTGATCCAAGGCATCGTTTCTTGGCACGCATCCTTCATCCAACGGATAAAAAAACAGGTCAGCATCGTTATCCGGAATTGCATGATGTTTGTGTTGTCTCCTCATCGAACACCACCGCCGTGAGGACGGGGGATACGTGGCAGGGAGAACATGCATGGTCCCACGTGGTCGTTTGGAATGATGTTGCTCATTTTGTGATTCACG
>Ga0181422_1000191_pt1 | contig 19383 bp, 31 predicted proteins | sample 45SPOviralmetaG_FD_130147 | JGI IMG/M metagenome (GOLD analysis project Ga0181422, IMG submission 130147) | Marine viral communities from the oligotrophic San Pedro Time Series (SPOT) site, San Pedro Channel, CA, USA - 45 SPOT_SRF_2013-07-18 | ecosystem: Environmental > Aquatic > Marine > Strait...
AAATACAGCAATGTATTTGATTAAGGAGTAGTCAAGTATAGAATATGGGCGGAAAGGGGAGCGGTAGGCCATTTGGTGATAAGAATAAAATCGACGCATTCGACCCAGACACATGGCCTGCTAATGATAAAAGAAGATTGGAACGAGAAATGCAAATAAAAGATGTATTGATGGGAAGTAAGGTAGTTAATTCGCCAAAGAAGTTATGGATGCGGGAACGTACCGCGCACTTAGAAGGCGGTAGAGTCAACGTACAACTAGACCAAACTATGTTAGACACCGTCGCTGATATGCAGGCAATGTACAAACTCGGCGCTTTCAGATACTTGCCTTTGTCGGTACGTGAAGTGTTCTTACGAACAGGTATGTATAACATGCCATTCGATAAAGACGCAGCATTTAGTAATGACCCTAAAGCAAGACCTTGGAATACTACCGCACTTGTAAGAATGTCTTTAGAGATAATGCGTCTTTACCTAATGGGTTTAGACCCATACATGAGTAGGGCTATGCGGTCTTACCTTTCCGTTGACCTACACAAGATAGGAATGAAGAGAATGACAAACTCTGTTCAACGCGCAGCAGAGTTTGACAAAGTCTACGACTATGAAGATGATTCCGAATTCGACTTTAGTGGTCTAATGGATGAAGATCTTGAGTTTTAGTTTCCTGTGGATAAACAATGTCTATCTCACAAACACCTCCTGCACAAGCGATTTCTCCTTGCAAAGATGTTTGATCTTCTGCTTCCCATATTTGTGTTAAGTCTAAATTACTTAGTGTCTTACACATATTTTTGTAAGTTTCTTCGTCACAATCTTCGAACGGTGCTTGTTCGTAGCCACCACCATCGTATGGTAAGACAGCGATACCATTGTATGCGTCTCTATTATTCCACATCCACTCACTGACTTCATTCCACTCATCAGGTCTTACAGATACGGTAGCAGACACATTATGTGAATTAATTCCGGCTACGTGACCAGGCTTAATCCATTCTTGACTAAATTTCTTTACTCTGTTCAGTAAATCCAAAGATGACTCTGTTCTTAGTATAGAACCGTGTGGAGCCATTTGTGGTACAGAAATTACTGCACCGTCTTTGTCAAACTTATCATCTTCGATTAACTCTGGGTGGTTCATGTAAAGATGATTGTAGATTGGCTCGTTCTTTTTGACACGCAATCTTCTGATGTAATATTCTGAGTGCCATGCGTGTATACCAGATGACGTACCTAAAGTTAGGCTAGTTGTTCCTGCTGGTTTGACACAGGTTGTTCGTGCTGCCGAATTGATACCAATTAAATCAGCACACTTCTTGTTTACTGACTTTACTAATTCAGACATTTCTACCAAGTCGTGTTCTAATATGTTGCCAGAACCAATACCAGTCATACTGACTCCGATGAGTGCATCTTCTTCTGTAGTTGTTTTCCATTCTTTTCTAAGATAATGGAAGTCTGTGTAAGATGCTTGTAGTGTTCCTAAGAACGTAGCAGCAGTAACTCTCTCTGCTAAATCTATTTTATCCTCTACATCACTAACATTAATTTCGGTCAAGTTGCAGAATTGATGCATTTTTAATCCGATCTCGCAGCAAGGATTTGTACCCCATGTGGTATCATTAGTGAAATAAAATCCTGGTTCTCCTGAATTGTTGTCACGGGCAACAGACCATACTCTTTCGAAATCTTCTTTTGTTACAGTTGCTCTGTCTAGTACTACTGAATTGTTTGCTCGCATACGCTGTGGGTTCTCTGTCCAGAAACCATCGTCACCATTCGACCACTTTGATAGTAGCATTTCATTGTCGTCTTTGTCGAACAAACTAATCATTGCTGCTCTTCTAATTCCGCCGGATAATACAGCGTCTGCAAGATAACACATTATATCGTGTGCGTTTAGTGATGACATTCTTTCACCAGCGTTTATATTTTCTAACACTTTTTGTATTTCTTCTAAACATAATTTAAGTGGTTCGTGCCCTGGTGCTCTACCACCAGAGGTCTTTAAAATAGCCCCCTTTGGTCGTATTTGGTTATAGTCGAAGTCTAAAGGGAAACCGTAGAGTTGACTCAAGACGCACATCTTTACAGCATCAGCCCAACCTTCAATACTATCTGGGATTTGATATTTTATTGGTATTATATCTTGCATTGTTTGTTTGATTGGTAATTTATTGATGTTATCATACTGCACTGAATAACCAACACCTGTTCCACCTAGTAGTAAAAACATTGCTTCTGAGAATGCATTGATTGAGTCGATTGGCATGAAAGCACAATTGTAAACTCTATTGTTAGATACTTCTATTGCTTTGCCGCCAAACTGCATTGACCTCATGGATGGTAAAACCTTTTTCTGCTGAATCAAATTGTATGTGTTATCTAGCATATTTTTGAATTCGATATTATTATTGTAAAGAAGATTGAACTTCTCTACGTGCATTGCTTTGTTTCTTTCTACAATCTCTGACCAAGTTTCTCTGCGTTCCTCTTCTGGCTTAAATCTGGCGTATTTCATGTGTACGGTTATGTCGCTAAGTATGCTTCTATCGGGTGTCATTTGTCTCACTCTTACCACAAATGTGACTAGACATTTAGTGGGTAAGTTTGACGACGTAGGTTAGGTCCTTAAACTATACTGTGGAAAGAATAAACTTTCCAAAACTTATGCAGTGATAACTATTTCTGATAATCCAATCTCTGGTGCGTCTTTACCGCTGAGAGTTGCTCTATTCATCCGAAAGTAGTCCTCTATGAATGTGGTTGCTTTCTTTTTGGAAGTGAAAGATGCTATCACACCTAAATCATGGTGTTTTATTTTCGGAGAACTTAATCGCATTACTCTAGCATTGTAATCTCCACTGTTTGATTCTTCTTCAGATAGACCTGTTTTAATTATTGACTCTAATTCACCGTCATCACTTTCTTCTTCTTTGACCACATCGTATGTTACTTCTCTTCCTAATAATGGACAATCTGTTTTGCTACACCAAACTGATATCTTAGATGCATCGTAAACCACCCATATTGAAGCAACACTTGGTGCTAACTCTGTGTTGCTACTCATTAACATAGCCATTTGTGCTTTGAGCGCGGCTAGTTCAGAAACCAAATTGTCATCGGAGATGGTATCAACCTCGCATTCGGTATTCTGCTGCGGATGTTGGTAGCATTATCTCTACGTCTGGTAATGGTGCTCTCTTGACTAATTTTCTTCTCATCTCATAACTAGAACGCATTCTTGCTATTTGTTTTTCGTCATTAACTAACTCACGCTGTACATACATTGCGTTTAGGTATCTTTTTTGCCACCAAGAACGAGAGCACGTAAATGCTAGTTTCCTAGTTGTATTAATTAACAAACATTGTTGGGTTGGTCCGAACCAAATCTGCCAACCATCAGTTGGTGTACACTTGTAGTTGTCTGGTATAGTTTCTCTTGCTATTTCTGCCAGTCTTGCTTCTATTGTTCTTTTTTCATCGACTGTCATACTGACACCGAATCGGTTTAGTCTCCTACCTAATTTAGCATACTCCACAAATACAGTATCTTCTTCAACCGTAACAGGTGTATCCTCAACAGTCTCTACAACCCCTACGTCTAAAGGAGTTTCAAAACTTGCCTCTTGGCATATACTTAGGTATTCTTTGAAGTCATCTTTTTTGTAAGCATTCCATGCTGATGACTTGAGTTCTCTACTAATTCCACTGTGTATTTTTCTAAATTCTGTCCATGCGACCTTGTCTACCATATTGGCTTCCTCAAGACAAGGGTGCTTCCAAAGAGTCTTTAAGATTGCGGAAGATTGCGGTAAGATTCTATGGCTCTATTTAATGCACTTCTAGAAAGATTAGATATCTTATCGAATTCTTGTTTGGTTATCTTATAATTTTTCTTTTTAGCAAATAAATACAACCATGCGGCTGCTCTTGCTAGTGGTTTCGGTTCACTATTACTTGGTGTTGTCTTTTCAAACTCCTCTATTGCTAGACTGATTATAGTCTCGGGTACACCTAGTTGATTACCTATATTATTAATATTCATAGCCATAGGATTACCTATATCTGTTCTATACATATTATCTATTACAGTTTTTCTTTTCCTGATGTCATTAGACTTGACTTTACTGGCACGCATTGCATTGCTTGTTGGTAGGCGTTTCATATAATGAGAAGTTACAGAAACTACTTTTGGCTTAATGTTCCTTTCCCCTTCAAAGCCTGGTACATTGTCTTTTGATAGATTCATAACCATCGAAGCAATTTCATATTCATTCTTTTTCATATACATCACAAACGGTTGATCTAGTTGATTCATATTAGCAACTATTTTGTCTATCGTTTTCAATATTCTAACACGAAGTGCTTGTTCTGGTGTGAAATCGGTATTTCTTTCTCCTTCTGCAGTATATGCTATCTCTACTTCTTCTTTGTTTTCGTCGTCTATTGCGTCATCGTCTTGTATTTCGTCATCAGTACTATTTTCTTGGCCGATTACTTTGAAACATTTTCTGCACATCCATTCTCCAGTAGCATGCAACAATTCTGGACCGATTCCATTATAATTCGGGCATTCAGTTTTGCCCAACGGTGGCTCTCTCTTGCATTCCCAATCATTTCCTAATATATCTGGAAATCTTGTCGTTGCCGACATAAACATCACCTCCGACGAACAATTGTGGTACTTCTACTGAACCAGATATTGCTAGAAGCATATCAGCGTATTTTGAGTCTGTATCGAACATATCCTGATATCTATACCTAATACCAGCATCACTTAGTAGTTGTATTGCCTTACCAGTAGATACCGAACCTTCTACTCCTACTAGTAATGGTAACACGTTGTTCCGAGTAGGGTGTTAGCATTAACTTTTATGTGTATTGGAATGTCAGGATGTTACATGACAGATGAGACTTTCTCGTGGGCGGGCCTTGGTGGAGGTACTTCTCACTTAGTTAAATTGACCGAACGAATTAACTTCCTTATTGAACAACAGAAGACCATATCTACTTCTATTATTGACATATACAAAGAATTAGGTGAGTTAAAATCCGTAGTCCATGTGATGAACAGTAACTTCTTGACAGATTATAGAAGAATGGCTAGTAGTGAATATGATGACAAGTCAGTTACCACATTCATGTCACTAGATGATTTGAAGATAGAAGCACCCTCTCGACCTACTGAAGAAACACTAGATGACGAAGACACACTAGTGATTGCCGAGGAAATAACAATAATCAATGAGGGCTTTACTGCACCTGCACCCGTTCGCATCAAGAATGAAGAAAACTATGATGGTATGACTGATGAAGATATTGTAGTCAAGATAATTGGAGATATCAAAACCTATCTAGACGAACACAAAGCCGTGATGAATTATAGTCTGAAGAAAAAAGGTATCATTCCAGATGAATATGTTATGCCCCCTTCTGTCAAAAAGTTACTAAAAACAGCAGTAAACTTAGATGATTCATTGGTTCAACTATACAAACTAGATAAGATGCGAGGAATGTATCATATGAATGGTATAGAAAATCCTCAAGAACTCTACGACAAAATATTTACTTAATTTTTATTTTGATGGAAAGTTTATTCTTTTCTTTCTTTATTCATATTAACTCTTTTGGTTATGGTATGTTATTGTATATAATAGTATATGTAAAATCTAATATTATTCTTATGGAAAGTTTTCCACAGTATTGTAGGAATTATTCTTGATTTTAGTGAGTCAAACGCTACACTGCTAAGCATTTAATCTGGAAAGATACAACTTTCCACTTCTTATTTTTATGGAAAGTTATTATGGAAAGTTTGACTTTCCATATAATTCCGGCTACCAGTACAGCGTTTTTAACTTTTATTTTTAATCAAAAAAGTACCAACTTTCCAGAAGATTAGACAATTAAGGTAATTCCTAGTGCCTTTGTGAGTTGTTTGTAGCGGTTCCTAATCGTCACTTCTGTAACATTGGTTACCTCTGCTATATCACGTTGAGTCCTTATCTGACCCGTCAGTTGCCCCGCAATGTATATTGCAGCAGCAGCGATTCCCGACGGGGACTTTCCATGTGTCAGTTCCAACCTATCTGCTTCTTTGACTAATTCTCTTGCTTTGGTTTTGCAATCACTGTTCATACCCAATTCGCTACAAAACCTATCAATATATATTTGTGGATCTGGAACCGGGGTTTTGATTAGCAACCGACGCTTTATGTCACGGTATGTTCGACCTATCTCTTTTGGCCTCAATGTTGCAGCAGATGCAATATCATCAACTGTCCGTGCAGTTTGCATTTGCTGATTAGCAATATACACACATCCTGCAACTATTGCATCAATACTTCTACCTCTAACTAGGTCTTCAGCCAATGCCCTCCGATATATAGTTGCAGCACGTTCGTTAACCGATTTAGGTAAACCCAGTTTAGAACCAATCAATTCTATCCTATTCAGAGCAATAGTGAGATTTCTTTCTTTGGCATTTTGTGTCTTAGAGCGACGTTGCCATTTTCTCATCCTATACATCTGATTTTTAGTTCGCGATTTCAGTGGCGCACCAGAGTAATCTCTGTTCTGCCAGTCAATTGATGTTTGTAAGCCACGGTCGGCTAGCATGACACTAACTGGAGCACCCACTCTGGATTTGTCTACACCACCTGATTCGGCACCGAAGTTCCTCCATTCTGGAGAGTGGTCTACAATGTTTTCTTCAACAAGAAGTCCACAGTCTGAACATAATCGCTCTCCTCTAACTTGGTCATAGTAGAGGTTCCTAGATGAACATTCTTTGCATTTAACAAGACTGGTGTCAATGTCCATTGTGTGAGTGACTGAGTCATGGAGTATATAATACTTTAGAGAGAAATGGAAAGTTGCCTCTTTCCAACAACCATTATATGCCGTCGGTACACGGGGTCATTCCCAAACGGTGAAGACTATGAAAGAAGGTTTAGAAAAAGTAAAGGAGTTAGCAGATAAATTGTCTGACTCAGATAAAGAACGACTGATAAGATATTTGGGTGGTAAGCGAGAGTACACAAAAACATACGATGATGTTGCCACTAAAGTCCAAGAACACATCATAGAAAACGGATACATCACAACCAAACAAGCATTTGAGTTAGGCTATACCTCTAAGTTACTAGATACTACTACTTTCTATAGGTGTATTATATCTAAATTAACTATAGACGTAGATAAGAAAAGAATGTCTGGAAGTGGTAGTGGAGGTAGAATAGCATTCTACAATAAAGTCATGGGAGCACCTAGTGAATACAATAGAGTCGACATTAGATTGGCACGAGAAATAGTTTCTAAAGTAGACATCTCAAAGAAGCACAATGATTTAATGCCGCTTCTTGATAAGAACAAATACCGCATCCTATCCGACAAAGGAAGCCTGAAACAACTCAGACCACTATTGGTTGGAGTGATGTCAGAAAAAGGATACGAAGTAATAGGTAACGAGTTAAGATTTGTAAGAGGTGCGTAAAATGGTGATAATAGTAGAGGACGAAATTGAAGAAGTAATGCCAGCATCTGCACAGTTAATCCATGCCATCGATGAAGACGAACGAAAGAAGCGTCGCTCTGCATTAGCATATCTAATGTGGCATTCGGGTTATATCTACACTGCTGACAGTTCCACTGATTCTATAATGAGAGCAGGTATTATTGACGACATGGCTATGTCTGGAATCAAAAGAATGGAAGAAATGGATATAGCAGTTACACAAGCAAGAGTGGATGCCTTGGGTTCTATTAGAAAGCAAGTGGATTTATCCCAGAGAATGGATGTTCCTATATGTTTCATAGATGTTGAGGCAATTGGCACTAGCCTATTATTACCAACTAGACAACCAGTAGGTACAACAATCCAAACTCCACAAGCAGTGCGTGAAGCAGGTATTGTTTTCGACAACTATGATGACTTCCGTGACGCTTACAACAAATTAGCAGGTCATATCATATCGGCACCGAAGAGCGTCTTGTTTTGGTTACAAAGGTTCGAAAAACAGTTTCTACATATAGCAGACCCCAGAATAGAACAACGCTCCAAGTTTCATAAGATTAAGCCAGAATGGAGATTCATCAATCCCCCACCACATACACACAGAGACTTTGAAGCACTATCTAAAGCAGGAGATGTTGGTAGACTAGTAAAAATCGAAGGACAAGTTGTTGAGAAAGGAGAAGTTAAGACTGTTTTGACACATATTGCATACAGGTGTGTTAACAAGAATGAGTTTGATATAGAATGTGGTACTATTAACTTAGTAGAACAAGATGTCGAAAGAGGTGATATGTTAAAACCAGCAGAGTGTCATATTTGTAGTGGTAAGAAATACATCAGGTTAGAAAGCCAAGAGTCAAGAAGTGAACCAATTCAAAGACTGTCTGTACAAGAAGAACAAGTATCATCTGATACTAGGTCAATTATGGTGGAATTGCGTGGCGATTTATGCGACACTATCGAAGCAGGCTCATCTATATCCACTGTCGGCATGATGAGACTAGAGCCAATGACAAAGAATGGTTTGATTTGTTCACACTATATTCTGGCATCTAGTGCAGAAGAGAAGAGCCAAACAAAAGGCAGTATCACCCTATCCAAAAATGATTTACAAGAAGTAAAAGCATTTGAAGCAACAATGGATTTGGAAGAGAAGATGGACTTGGTAGTAGATTCATGGGCTGGTCATATTCACGGTAATGAAGAAATCAAGAAGGCAATGGTATTGTCAGTAGTCGGTGCTGTGGAAAATGTCAAGTTTGGTCTAAGACCTAATATGCATATGTTGATTATAGGAGATCCGGGCACTGCTAAGAGTAAATTATTGGACTTGGCTTGTGACTTGGCCAGAGGTAGTAGAAAATGCGATGCTAGTTCTGCTACCGCAGCAGGTTTGACAGGTGCATGTGTTCAACAACAAGACCTATACACCAACCAAAAGCGATGGGCTGTGCTTCCTGGTGAGATACCATTGACACCAGAAGGTGCTGTTTGTGCAATCGACGAATTCAATCTCTACAAAGGAGACTATGGAGATGTCAATTTAGCAATGGAGTCTGGAGAAGTAATTATTTCCAAAGTAGTCAAAGCAAGACTTCCCGTAAAATGTGCGATAATCGCTGGTGCAAATCCAGACGGAAAGCAGTCAAAGAGAAAGAAATTCAATAAAATGATACCATTGGCTGAACAAATAGAGTTAGACCACACACTTCTACAAAGATTCGACATGATATTTGTAATACTAGATGTTGCAGACAAAGACAAAGATGAGAAGATTGGTTTCGCTATGTTGAGAGGTTTGACAGAAGATGATGGGTCTTCGGCTGCATCAGTAGAAAATACTTTAGAACTTTCTTTCATACACAAGTTGTTGGAAGTAGCGAAATCTAGAGAAGCAAAGTTATCCAAGAAAGCAACTGAATATATTGTTAGAGAACACGCTAACAAGAGGAGTGAAGCATCGGATGATGAATCACTTCGTTCACACAGACAAGTGGCATCGCTTTCCAGATTTGCAATTGCAGCAGCGAAGTTTGACGGTGTTAAAACTGCAACACTACAACACGTCAAGTTTGCAGAAGCACTAATGGCAACCACTCTGCAAGAACAAGACCCAGCAGCAATAGAAGGTGGGTTAATGAAGGGTGACAGAGAAACAAGGACCAAGTTAGCAGAAGAATTCGTAGGACTGATAGTTAGAAACTTTATGATTGATGATAGGACTTTCGAAGAAATATATTCAGAATTGAAGAAGTCGTGGTCAGATATACCAAACATGGGGATTATAGAAGGTGTCTTAAAAGAATTTTCCAGAGACAGTGGCTTGACGAATATCCATAGGAGTAGAAGTGGAGTTTATACTTATACTGGTACAAAGAACCCAGCATGGCAGGTGTGGTAAATATGAAAGACGTAATAAAAATATTAGACAAGATAGAAGAGATGACTACGATAGGAGAATTGACGATAAAGATGGAAGGTGTTGAAATAACAGTCGTTAAGATAACACAACCGATACCAAGCGGCCCATTACCAACATTTGCTAAAGCAAGTGATGGTATTCCGACCGCTACAAGAAGCAATACTGCACCCGGACAAGCAAGTGAGTTCCAAGTCAAATACGCGAGAGACCTAATGGCCAAAGTATTCGGTGAAGATGAAAAGGGTGGGCTGGATTTCTTAGCACATACTTTAGAGATACCGATGACCGATGTTCCAGACATATCTCAGTGGGATTCAATTCTATCACAAGATATGGTAGGAAATATTATAGACGCACTATCACCGATGCATAAAAACAAGAGGAGTGAGTTTTGATGCATGGTAGAGATGGTTTATTTGGACTATACAAACACCACTATGAACATACAGATTTGTTGATTACTGAGATACAACGAAGAGAGATAGCGACACAAGAGTTTAGTCCACAACTAAGCGCATTCAACAGAGCACAGTATTTTCCAACAAAGGAAAGCCTTGTTCTAAAGTTATTAGAAAACGCTAGACCACCGGCAGGACTGTTCTCTTCCACTGCTTACTACCTAGACCCAAATGAAAGTAAACCAACCAAGCGCGGTTTAATTGGATATGATTTTGTTATCGACTTAGATGACGATGCGTTGGCTTACGAAGACCGCTATGATTTCATAGACGCTATGCGTAAGAAAACAAAGGCCGTAGTTGATAGATTCCTGAAAGACTTGGGATTCGATGAAGACTTGATGTTAGTTGATTTTTCCGGCAACAAAGGCTTTCATCTTACCTTTGACGATGAGAAGTATCGCAACCTAGACCAATCTGATAGACGACAAATTATAGATTATATTATAGGGAATAAACTAGATAGGGATATACTACTAGTAAATAATAAATTATCTCACTATGGATGGAATAAACAAGCAGTATATTTCTTAGAGTCTTTACTAAAAGACCCGTCTAGAGACCACATCGAAAAGTACTTTCCAAAAAATAAAGCCAAAAAAATAGACTCCCTACTGTCAGACCCTGCAGTGGTTGCAAGGTTGACGGCAGGAAGCCTAGTTGATTTTGATACGAAGGTGCTTAAGTTAGCAATGATGAAAGAACACCGTCTTAACATTAAGAATGTAGTCGACAAGAAACCAACAGTCGACAAACATAGAATATTCAGAGTTCCAGGCTCTTTACATCCAAAAAGTGGTTTACCATCTGTTAGATTGTCCAAGCATCACTTAGACAGCACAGATGCAATCATTGATGAGATTATGATTCTAGCAGGAGAAGACATGGTAACGATAACGATAGGAGAAGATGTAGAAATTGACTTCCCTCGTAAAACAGTTTTCACAGAGGGCACGCATACGGTGCCAAGATACGAAGCATTGTGTATTCTAACCAAAGAGTGTAAAAAACACTGGAATTAAAACAAAAAAAAAACGGAGACCCGAATTGGGTCTCCGCTTCTTCAATGCCACCGTTTCTAGTAAGCCTCACTCGGAGGCATCTTTTTGTTTTTCATAGAGTTTCACTAATTCAATCAAGTCATCAACCAATTGATCGTGATGATTTTGTTTCTTCACTGTTTCAATTAGTATTCGATTTTTGGTTAGCATGTCCTCACTGAGTTTAACAAAATCTGAGCCTCCTTCACTTAGTGTCCGCTTTATGCAATAGCATATTGCGCTAGACAAAGTCGAAGTTGGCAGATGTTCTTCTTTCCAGATTTTTAGTTCAGAAATAAGAAATCCCGGCACTCTCGCCGCTATTGGTTCTTTTGTCAGGGACAATGAACAGTCTATGCAACAAATCATTCTATTGCTCGGAGTATTACGTCCTCCTTCAGAAGTAGGAATGAGTAGGGCTGTTTTGAACAGCCCGTCCTCAATATTCTTTTTGCATACTGTACATTGTGTTCCATTATTTTCATCTTTGTTACTCATCTAGTACGCCTCACTCGGAGGCATTGTTTTTACCGTACCTGAACAGAGTAAACGATATGTTCATCTGCTCACTTTCACGACACTCTTTACATTCTTGGTAGTGTTGTTCGCATATTTTTCGAACCTCTTCCATGGTTTCTGCATCAGGAAGTTCTTCGTTACAATAGCAACGTATTTCATACCACTTGTAGTCGTTAGTATTAGTTCTTTTCCAACTCATTCTAGTAAGCCCATTAGGGCATCAAAAGCCAAAAGAAAAATCGAATCGGTTGACGTAGTCTTCTACTTCTCCCTGTGTGCTCGATATCATTTCTCCGGCTTTGTAATTGTCTGTCCCAGCAAAGCCGTTACCGGCTTCGACATAGACTATTGTGAAGTATAAGTTAGGCCATAGCCCACTTATTTTTTGGATTCCTTCTGTGGGTGGACCCCACGCGGATAGGAAAGAAATTTTTATCTCCCCTGCATCTTCGTCTAGACTTTCTGTATCCATACTCAAGTCTCCTGCTCCAGTCGTTCCGTCTGAGGTCAACCACATGGCTCTGCCTTCATAGACATCCCATTTGGTTCCCCAATTTGCTATACACCAACCATACCAGTCAGAATAACCGTATTTGGCTATCATGTCTGGTCTTTCGGTAAAATTAGCATTCTGTTCGACTAGTTCCTCTGGACACGGTATATGGTGTCCAAGTTGGAATTTTCCATCTTCACTCTTTTCTTCAAATTTTTTAAGATCCTCTTTGGGACCTCTTACTGTTAGTATATTCTGACAATTATTTGGCATCTAGTAAGCCCGTTAAGGCAATTATTCGTAATCACGAATTGCTATTCCCACTGGGAATCTTGGAACACCGTCATCGGTTAATTCTTGATATCGGACAGTCAAATGTCGCCCAATGTAAGAATCACCGTTTTCGTATTGTTCTCTTTTTACTTCTCTCGTACCGCGAGGTCTGACGTTGAACTGGTTTCCTTCCGGTGTTTTACACACCCAGATAACCGTTCCAATGTCATTTCCTGAGGCTTGATTAAAGCCGACGATTTCATATTCGCCGTCTAAGAAAGTTTTCACTTTCTGTAAATTAGCACTTCTTTTTCCGATGGCGTATGCTCCGGTTATGTTTCTAACCATAGCACCTTCATAGCCTTCTTCTACGAATCGAGCCTGATATGCGTGAATCTCCTTTTCGGATTTCACTGCAAAGTTCTCAACTAAAGAAAGATAATTTGCGCCATCTGTTACTTTGGCAATTATCTCATGTCTTTGTTGAAACCCAGGTTCTTCGTTTAATTTTATACAATCGTATACACGTAGGGAAACTTGGAGCATTTGCTCATCATTTCCTTCTTTCAGTGTAACACGTTTTACAAGTCCAACCAGTACTTGGAAAGACAAGGTATCAGAATATAATTCACCATCAAGTATCAAAGTAATATCACTGTTATTAGCAGCAATATCTTTTCTGATATGATTCATGTGAGGAAATTCTTTTCCTTTTCTTGACATTAGTGATACAGTGCCGTCATCCTTTAGGAAGGCTAGACATCGTACACCGTCAAATTTTCTCTGAACAATTGCAGGATAGTTGATGTTGTGCTTTCGCTTAGCAAAAGGATGTGCCAGCATCGGTAGCAACTTGACGTAATTCGTAGCACTTTCAATGCTCTCAAAATATCCTTCGTCTAGTTTCTTGTTAACTTTTGAGTTAGCCTCAAAAACTGCTTGCTCCTTTGCGGTACGCTTTTGCTTACCTTCATCAATAACCTGTCCTGTTGTTTCTGTAAGTTTACCATCGGTTTGACCCGATCTAACTTTTAACAGATATCCAGTTTCAGTCTTTTCAACCCAGGCTTGCCATTGTTGGATTTTGCCTGTGCTAGTTTTCTTGTATATTATTTTTGTTTCAAATTCTTTACTCATTCTAGTAAGTTCACTCTCCGATAAACTCGCCAATATGTGGCATATGTTCATCAGAGACGTGACTAGTAGCATTTTCATTCCTTAAATGGGAACGCCATGCAATTATTTCATCGTGTAAATCACTCATCTAGTAGAGGCTTATTCAGCCTGTTTCTTAAGGGTTTCTTTAATTTTTTCAAAATCCGGAGGGTTAATCCGATTTTTTAGCATTACTTGTCCAAACTCAATAGCCGCCGCACCTTGCATACCCATTCTAGCAGGTATGACAATGAGACAATCACAGGTGTCGCAACAGCGACCTTTGGCGATTGGATCGGGATTATTCCCATGCATCCAACCACCCCACTGTCTTGTATCATTTGGGTGCGGTTCTATTGTTTTCAAACAAATTGAGCATTCAATTTTTTCTTCCATCTAGTAGAGGATTATTCCTCAGTTTGAAATCTTTCTTGGTCTGTTTTCCAGACATCACTAATAAAATCAACTAGCCAGCCCATAAAATATGCTTCTGGTTCGTCGTTAGTGGGGTCTAGTGTAATTCCAATTGAATCAAAAATATGATTCTTTGTATGAATCGCTTCGTGTGCAATAATACCTGCAGTTATGTGTTCTCTTTCAAAAATCATAGTTCGGGTTGGATATTTACCACTCGCGTCCTCAAACACGAGTGCGTCTGCAGTATCGTATTCATCTTCATCATCTAGAATATCTCTAAATTTTTTTACATCTTTAATCCTATCAACAATATGTACTCGTATCCTGTTTTCAGGACAGTACAAAGGTATCTTTGTAGTCTTAGTTGTTATTTTTAGTTTATTTTCATCATTCATCTAGTAAAGGATCACTCCTTCTTTCTTTTTAGATATTCACGCTGCTTTCTAGCCAACTTCTCGCGGTGTTTCTCACGATATCGTTGGGCTTGTGCTGCGCGTTTTTCAGGGTTGGCTTTACGCCATTCCTCTTGCTGAACCTTCGCTCGCTCTAAATTTTTATTGCGATATAAGCGTTGTTTAGCATTGATCATTTCTCTGTTTCTTTCACGGTATCTTTGGTTATTGGCATTTTTACGAAGTCTAGCGACTTCCTTTTTGTCAATCTCTTGTTGTATACCGAATAGAGTTAGTATTTCTTCTACACTAATGTCTATTTTAATTTCCATCTAGTAGAGGATTATTCCTCTTTACACAAGATACATTCTGTGGCACCATCTACGAACTGCCAAGCATATTCGTCTTCTTTCATGAGATTATCTTCAAGACAGGCTTTACAAAAAGCACTGTCCTGAAACTCCCAAGGTCTAGGTGGCCCACAAGTCATACATTCGAGTATACATTCTGCTGGCTTGTCGCCGCAAAAAGCACACTTGATTAGAAGGGGTTTGTGTTTTCCATTTCTCAAAATCCAAGGCAAATCATAAAATTCGCCCCATATTATTTTGTACACCCCAACTCGTGTTACTGTGTATTCTTCTTCTTTGATTCTATCATAGTTCACTATCTTAGTCATCTAGTAGAGGATTATTCTTCTTCCGTGCTTTCGCACTTTTTTGGAATAAAGGCTTGGGGATACAGTGAATTCATATCATACACCGTGAAGATGTATTCTGAGTTTTCTATCACCATAGCCGGTTCGAGTTCATCCATTATTCTTCCTCCTCATATGCATTATGTAGTATATCTCTTCCTATAAGTATAGGACAGGATAGTTTAGATCTATTAGTAATAGAAGCCTTTAGTATAATTGTTTCATTAAAGACATCTATTTGTAGCCAAACTAGTTTCCTTTTTTGTACTCCCATTGCATTTCTTACTCTAACCCGTCCAGCGGATTTGAGATTCAGTGTGCGAGCCAATCCTTCATCAATAGAAGTTCTTGTCGCACCTGTGTCGATAACCGCTCTACACCTAATTGGCCAACGAATCCTATCGGGCTCGTTGATTTCAACTTCGGTTGTAAAAGGGTCTCTTTCATTTAACGTTCCACGTTTTCTCATCTAGTAAGGCGTCAGCCCAGTGCTATTTAGTATAATAGTCAATAGCATCTCTTACAATGTTCTTACGATGTTCTATGTCTAATCTGAACCAAACTTCGCTTGGTTTTAGACCTACATAGTGTTCTTCGTAATGACTTTGTAACATTGGATCTCCTGCTCTTAGCAGAACATCCAGTGTGTTCACATTCTCTAAATATATTAGTACAGTATGTACTATCTCGTATTCTTTGTGTATGTTTCGCATCTAGTAGCCTCACTCGGAGGCTGGGTATTTCTTGTTGATAATATGGCGTGCCAAACTATCTATATACCCATATATGGCGTCGGCACTTTCACGCTCAAAAGGTTCCCAAGCGTGGCCTACCAAGTGAGCATCTTGAGATGCTTCGTCCATCTCAAAAAATTCATCAGGCAGTTCTTTGAAGAGATAGAAGCAAGATGCCCATTTAAGGCACCTCTCTTCGTAACTCAACTTTCCTTTTTCGTTTTCATTTTCGTTTTCACTTTCGTTACTCATCTAGTAAGAATCAAGCCACCTTAAAGATGACACTGATTCCAGAGTGGAATGCTATTCCACCTTCGACAGCACCTATTTCGTAATCCAGTTTTTTCATTGTTTTAACTGTGCGAATTAGGAGGTCTGTTTCATTTTGATTAAGTGATCTGTCTTTTATTGGACTTATTCCGTATCTTTTGTTTATCTTTGATACCTTTAGTAAGACATTTGCAGAGGGTATACCCCATGCTCCTTCTTCCACCAAAGTATCTATTGTACGTCGTGTCCATTCTATGTCAGATATGCTTGGTTGCCAATCTGTCTCTTCCATCTAGTATCCCATTCGAGTCTTTGTTTTAACTCATTGGGGGTTGTATTTGACTAAGAATTGTCTGCTTTGTCCATAATTAATTAGTTTAGACATTATCTTAACAATTTCTTCTTCTTCATACCCAAGTCCCTTTAATTCTGCTCTGCATAATTCTGCGGACTTCATTCTGGTGGTATCAACATTACCAGATTTTACCTGATAATGTCCGACCATCGTCTGTCCTGGTGCAAGGTTAGCATGGAATGATTGTTTTATTCTCATTCTGCTAGCATCTAACTTGCGAATCTCCCGCATGGTTGCGGTGTATTCGTCAAGTTCGGCAACTTGTTCTTCTTCTGTTTTTGTTTTTTCTGGGGGTTCCATCTAGTAAAGACCGTAGTCTTAGTTATTTTTATCTTGGAAAAGTAGCATATTTCTATGCGCATCCGAGATAGCACAAATAGTGGTTGTCAACATCGTCGAGTATTCGTCGACTAATTGAACTAATCCAGGCATTCCAACAACCCACTTAGCAACACTCTCGGGTGTTGCATCACTTGGGGGTTTGTTTTCCTTCATTTGTTCGGTATGTAACTTTAGTTCTTTTGCTATGTCCCCATCGGGGTCCGTTTCCACCACGTAGTCCATCAAAGCCTCTGCGGTTCTGGCAATTAAATCAAATTGCTCACAAACCGCTATTGTTGCTGTTGCTGTTAATTCGTCTGGTAGTTCGGTAACATCTATGTGTATCATCTAGTAGCCTACTCGTTAGTAGGTAGTTGAGACTTGAGTCTCTTATTCTCGGCTTTTAGTTGCCGAATTTCTTCATACCCTTCGTTGAGGGCGGCCAATATTTCAGGGGCGTCAAGCACGAATCGTGCTGCACCACCGAAAGTATGTGGTTGATATGCTTTAGTATCTATTTTTCGCATCTAGTAACTTCAGTCTTCTGAAGTATCAATTAATCCATCAGGAACGACAACAATACCTGTTTCGTTCCTAGTGACCTTAATGCCAACTACTCGTTGGCCGTCTTTTATACAGTTTCTAATAAATTCTAGCAGACCAGGAGTTCTATACCAAGCAACCATTAATTCTTGGTCGTCTGGTATTGGTACATCCTTTGCTGCACTATTTATCATTTCAAAAAACAAAACCTCTCTTCTCAGAGCCATTGTTTCTTTCATGTATGTTTTCCTGCTGATACCTCGGCATTCATCCGAGCAGTATTTTTGAGCAGGTTGTGTAAGTGTAAATTCTTTTTCACATTCTTTACAATTTTTTGTAGTCATCTAGTAAATGGTAGGCTCATTTGCCTAACCATTTTTTTCTTGCTTCTTCGGTTATCATATGTCCGTATCCGGCCCTTTCTATAAAAAGGTAGATAGCCGATTCGCTATTGAAATCTAAAAAGCAGTTGTTCATTAATCGATTGTTTTTGAGTCCGGCGATTGAGGTTCTTATTACAACGGTTAAGTTGTTGTAGTCTTCGTGATCTATTTGAAAATCAGCGTAACTACCTGTGGCCAACTGCTGTATTGCATTCAAGTGCAAAACAGCCTGTTGCCTAAATCTCTTTTCGTTCTCAAACTCAGTTTCACCTGGCAGTCTGGATACAGTGTCTCGGTATTCTTTCGAACCCAACATTACTGCACATTCCATTAGCGCCAAGTCTCTCTTATTGTCCATAAACGTATCGTAAAACTGTTTATCACTCGGATTCAATGAAATCCTCCAAGCAGTATAAAATTGTTCAAAACGATTGCCGACTAAAAGAATCAATTCTCTCAATTCTCTAAAAGCGGCTCTGTTATCTTTTTCTCTTTCTCTCTTAGTTTTGCCATCAATATTTCTTCTGGCAATATCCAAGTGTGTGTGATTGCATTTTCCAGCGATAGTAGCACGAACCAGTTCATCAGTTTTTACATCACTCTTCAGTATGTAATAACTAACGTCTAATCCGCTACTGTCACAAAAGTGTGACCTTCCGGTTCTACCACCTGACCATTCTGCCAAGTGACATCCGACGCTAGCGCCAAGACAAACCGAAGTAACTTTGACGTCAGAAAGTGTTTTTTCTCTCAGTTTCGTATGTTCTTCTTCAGTTAACGTGGCGTATGCTAATTTCTTTTCTTTAATGTTATATTCACTATACATCTAGTAACGCATTAACTTTCTAGTTTTTTGCGTAAAAACAAGACACTAATGTCTTGCTGTTTAACTTCTTCAGACAACTTTTTGTTATCAGTCGTCGAATAAATTGGGTTCCCATTATGATTATAAGAAATAGCATAATGATTAGGTGATGAAATTTTATCACCATGTCGCTTGTTTCTGTTTTCAATCAATAGATTGTGAACGGCATCTTCTGCCGACTCAGTTGTTGTTATTGATAAGTCACGCCACTCTGGGTCGTTTTCTACATCATAATAGTTTTTAGAGGCAGCAAGCACTGGACCACCAGTTTGTTCTGATTGCCATGCTTGCTCACATAAAGTGTGAAAAAACGGACCCACAGCATTCTTACGAACACGAAGGCTTATTTCTTCACCACAATATTCACAATTCACCTTTTTACCAAGTCTTTGTTGGCTCTTCTTAAGTGTTGTGCGCTTTGCTGCCGGTCTTCGGCGTTTTTTGGTTTTTCTTGCTCTCTTCATCTAGTAAGTGGTTATTTTAGTTTCCACTGTCTTCTACCAAAGGCTTGAAACCTTTGATCTC
>Ga0181422_1000192_pt1 | contig 19373 bp, 26 predicted proteins | sample 45SPOviralmetaG_FD_130147 | JGI IMG/M metagenome (GOLD analysis project Ga0181422, IMG submission 130147) | Marine viral communities from the oligotrophic San Pedro Time Series (SPOT) site, San Pedro Channel, CA, USA - 45 SPOT_SRF_2013-07-18 | ecosystem: Environmental > Aquatic > Marine > Strait...
CTCTGAAGCGTTGCCCGACTCCATGTCCATGGAATCATTAGAAGAGGATAAAGTCCATCTCCATTGCTCAACATCTTTATTATACCAGAGATTGATGTTCATGTCAATGTCTCTACGAGATAGATTTTCCAGGACCCTCATGTAGCTTTCTGAGAGCCTCTTTGACTTCAGGGGACTCTTCCCATGACCATTCCTCCTCTCTGCCTTTGCCATCTTTCTTAGAGCGAGTTTTCTTAGTCATAAAGTTTTTTGTTTTAGTGCTTGTTCAAGTGCACCATCCACAAACCCTCGACGATACTCCCAGGTTTGTCCTGTGGTGTCACCTCTGCAAGGGTTGATACACTCTTCTGGATTATCAACTTGGTTACAGACAAGACCTGCTAAGTCTTCATCTGTACCTTTGGCTCCAGTTGCCCAATAAAGTTGTGAGTCCATCCAAGTGGCTCCACATTTCAGGCAGGATTTATTTTCCATGTCTACAAGTATGGTAGATACCTGTATTTATTATACCATATAAAGTGCGTTGTAATAACTGTGTGCGTATGATGTCCTAGCACCATGTATTCCCCATCCTCACCATCTGTATGCTGAGTGCATATACCCACTGATACCTTTACCAGGAGTCTTCCAATGGTGTTCAACCTCTCTCCACTCCCTTTCGTTTACCATCCACCTCAGTTGGGCTTCAAGAGTGTTGGGATCAAGGTTATACTTGGCTGCGAACTGTCCAAGTCCTCTGTATCTTCCAGAGGTTGTCCACTGAATAAGACCAAAACCGCCAGAGTGGCAATTATGGTAGCCAGTGCGTCTGCCACCTTCGCAGATGATTGTGTCAAATCTCGACTCCTGTTTGATGTTACCAAGGATTGTAGCAAGTGCTGCTCTATCAGTGATACCTCTATCCTGTAGGAAGGAGAGGACTTGCTCTTCTGTTAGTGAGAACCCTCTACCCATCCATCTGGGTTCAGGATCTGGTTGTGTTGTCTCTGTGGCAGTTTCTTCTGTCTCAGGGGCTGCGGTAACAGCATTCAGTGCCTCGTCAAGACTTTGGGACGAGGAACCAGGCAATGAGAAAAGAAGGGTTGCGCTCATTAGGGCGGCGATTCTTTTCTGGAAATTCATAATAGTGATATAAAATAATCTGCGTCAATCACAACCACAGGTTTCTTTCTATTCTTCTTCATGAATAGAACTGGTTGGTGTGATCCACAGTTGGCTTGAGCTTGTTCAAATGCTTTCCAAACGGAAAGACTTTCTTGGTTCTTACATTCAATGCTCAGAGGATATCTCCTCCTTGCAGCTGGTGAGAATTGCAAGTCCTCACCACCACAACCCATAGAGGTTGAGCGAATGTCGTCTGGTTCAAGATTAGGTGCATTCTCTAACAACATGTCTCTGACATCCTGTTGAAACTTACGACCCTTCTGCTTGGCTGACTGGGGTTTCATTATTAGTGGTGCTCACAGGGTTATTTATTCTGTTCCATAAAGCCCAGTCTCGTTTCTAATTCAACGATTTTGATTTCAAGTTCCCTCACCCTCTCGATGTTTCGTTGAACATCTGCGGGTGGTTTCCACTCGTCAATCCAATCATCGTTCTCTTCGATCTCCTCCCAGTGAGATTCCAACTTCATCTCAATAAAGTTTAGTCTCTCAATGACACCAAAGTATGCCCAAGTTGACACTGCTACAGTGGAAAGGATACCAATCAGATTCTTGATAGGTATTGCAACCTTTGACTCATCTGATACTGAAACTGGTTTGTCGTCAGCCATTTGGTTGCTCCGGCGTGGGTGGATTGATCACGATGATGTCACTACAGATAGGTGCATAAGGACTGGAAGGATGGAAGTGAATACCATTCTTCTTCATCTCACCGCACCTAAGTGCTCTCACCAATTCAAAGTCCAGCCTTGCCTTTGCTTCCTCTGCTCTGTTACGAGCAATGGTTGTTCGAGCTGCCTCCAAGCACGTCTCTGTTATTGTACCATTAAGTGGTGTGGAAAATCCAATGGTTATGCCAGCTCCACCACTGTTACTCTGGTACGATGTTGGATCTGTATTATTATTGAGATTACCAGTTACAAATGGTGCAATCGTCATGGCAGGACCAGGACAGGATACACCCTGACCAAAGGTTGTAATTGGATAAGGACCTTGTAAAACCTGGACTGCCTGGTTGGTTACATTACCTGTTGCACTGGCAGAAGGACCAGCAATGTTAGTGTTGGAAGGAGCATCTGCTTGAGCAGGTGATACAAATAACAAAGACAATAACAAAAAGATTCGTTTCATTGTGTAAACACACTGGTGGATGTAGTAAATGAATCAATGACAGTTGTCCTTGTCATGTCTGTAACCTTAGAAATACCAGGAGATAATTGTGTCTCACTGAACTGAAAGGCTTGTCCAGCATTAATCTGAGTGTAGTTGGCACCTAGACTTGGAGAGCCAGGAATGTTTATGTTTGTCCCAGTCACAGTGTAAGAGGTGGCGTTGGAGTATTCCACAATGTTTACCACCTCTGTCACTTCTGTTCTTGTGGTGGTTTCAGAGTTCACCACACCTGTCGTGAAATTAGGGACGACTGAGGCTGCTTGGACTGGTGATGGCAGTAGAAGTAGAATCAGTAATCTTTTCATTGGAAGACTGAGAGTTCGACCGTCCGCTGACCGATTGCAGTAGTCCCAGAACCACCAGTTGTAACAGTAGGTGCCCCAGTAGCACTAAGAGTACCAGCGAGCGAGCCAGGAGTACCACCTTGATATTGCGTGGTGTTACTGTAAAGATTGGGAGTTTCAATGCGACCACCTGAGCTGAGTGAACTTTGTGTAGTCACTGACACATCACCAACTGTTGAAGACTCAGAGAACGTAAATGCTGCTCCATCATCGTCAATGGCGTAAGATCCAGCTGAAATTGTTGCTGGTGCTGTGGTACTAGCACCAGTTAAACCACCAAGAGTGGTGACACTGATGTTAGTACCAGAAACATTATAACTTGACCCAACTCTCGTGCTCTGAATCATCGGTCCATCAACCGTTAATTGAACAGAGTCTGTGATTCTTGATGTAATTTCACCTGCACTCACGGAAGACATAACAAAGAAGGGCAGCAGAAAAAGTGCTCTTCTCATAAAATTCTCAGATTAGTACTATTATTTATAAATTACTATATGGAAATCAAACCAATCAGTATACCACAGAGTGTCATTCGTGCTATACCACCACCAGTAACTAATGTGACACCACCACCAGTCACCAGTGCCATTGAGGTGCCTGTGATTGACATGCCTAATCCTATCATTGAGTATCCAACACTTGATATACCAACTCAAGAAGATTTTCAGGGAATGATTACACCTCCACAGGAAAAACCAGTTGAGGAACCACAACCAGTGCGTGAATTACCGCCTCCCCCTAAGGGACCTGTGGTAGATGTCCCTGGTGTTGGACCTGTTGACCTGCCACCTGTAGCACCACTTATTACAGCAGGTGCAACAGCTGTGGTGGTGACAGCAGTGACGATTGGTTCTACTGTATTACTGAACTCACTGAAGGATAAGTTCTTAGGTCCATTGATAGATAAACTCACCAAGCCTAAGAAGGTAAAGATTAAACAAAAGAAACCCGTCCTCCACTTTGTTGAAGTAGAGAACGGGGCTCAGTTATTTGAGTACTCTGTTAAGGGTACTCGTCTAGTTGATACTACAGATAATATTGAACAGTACCTAAGAGATCAAGTGGATATTGATTCACTTTATGAGTTCGATAATAAGATTATTGTCGACGATGTTCTCAAGGATAAGTTCACTAAGGAAGGAGCGAAGAGGTTTAAGAAACACTTCACTCCTGCCAAAGCTATTGTTAAAAAATTATCTGCTAAGTTCAGTTTCTAGATCAATACAGCCAGGAGGTGCTACAAGTAACATCTCTACGATAATTTCCTGTTTGATTGTCTCAGACAGGTTCTCATGTTGTCTAACACCAGAGATAATATCTTTGACGTCAACACAACTGAGAGTCGTGGCTAGCAGTAAAGGAATCATTTAGTGTAAGTACGTCCGCGATAGCAAAAGGTTCCGTGAGTCTCATCGCTTTGAGTATGAGTTTCACATGTCACACCACGATATTTCGTGACGGTAATGCGAGCATCAGCTTGAGCGCGAGCCTTGAGAATGTTCTGCTTGATAAGGGCGAGTGTGTTCATGGGAGTTTCCTCAGGTAGGGGTTTTTACGCCGTTCCTTCGGGCACTTTCGTCTCCTAAGAGATGAACGATGCGTTCCTGTGTCCTACTTGCAACAGAGTTTCCTCTGTCGAACGTGATGTTATTATAACACCAATACTATTTAGTGTCAAGGAGTTGATGGATCTAAAAGCGATGGAAGTATTGAGATATCTGTTGGCATATACTCTTTATAATAAGGTGGATTGTCAAATGAAGTAATCTCAGGTAAAATACTAATGTCTAGTGGCATATAATCATCACAACATGTATCAACCCAAGCAATTGATCCATCAGGAAGTTCAGCTAACACATACAGTTCATAGCTAATTGTGTCAAGCCAGAACTCACCTGTAACATGATCTGCAATTGGAGGTTCTGTATCAGATAGTGTGGCGCGACCAGGAGGTAAATTGGTAAGTTTAGAACCATCTCCATAATATGAATTTGCAGTAATTTTACCAGTCGCGGTGATATCACCTGTATTATCTAAGGTGATGTTCGTTGAACCAGGAGATGTCCCAAGATGAATGTCACCAATAACTTCAGAGTCACCAACGAGTTTTACATACCTATCATCTAATGCCTGTTGAAGATCATCGAGATCAACACCATCGATGCGAAGGGTATTCACATAACAGATGGAATCATTAGCTATAGTTGATCCGTTTCCTGCATGATAGGTAACACGCAGTTGAGAGTAAGTTGGGTCAGAGGGTTCAGAGGTTTCAATACTATCAATCGTAAATACTGCGGCATCACTTGAACCAGCCACCTTAAATTGGATGTATCCATTCTCAACATCATCAAACATCTGTGTCTCGCCTTCTCTATTCTCATTAGAGATGGCAATCACAACAGTGTCAGCCACTGTATCAGTGGTTTCGTCAGATGCATTTACAAGTGAGAACTCACCAGCAGATGGTGGGATAAAGACACCTGGATTCTTAAGCTGGAAGGTTCCATTTCTCAGATTACTTCCAACTTCATCTAACTGATTTTGAATCTTAAAGATTTCTTCATCAACATATTCTTTGCTGCTGGCGTGATTATCATCAGTAGGATACTGAACATTAAGTTCACCAGTCATGCTGTCTCCAGCCTGATTGATAAACTCAGTGTCAATAAAGTTCTTTACATCTTTACCAGTTGCAGATTTGACATCTTTACTTCTACCTACAACAAATAGATCACTATCCTGAATTGCCATGAGTTCTACAACTTTTTAGTTATTTATCTCCCTTCTTTTTCTCCACGTTAAACATAATAGGTTTGATGTTACCAAACCCATTACGAATTCGTGTCACAGAGCCACTGCCCATGCTCCTTAGCTTATCATGATAAATGTCAAAGATAACTGACATCTTAGCAGCTCTCACTGCATCTGTGTAGCATTGGTTATCTTGTGTGTAGTCAATAAGATGAATGTCAGTAGGAAGTTCAGAGTTTTTCATCTGATTCTCTACTACATTTTGTTTAAAGACGATAACCTCCTGACGTTTCAGGAGTTCAATGTCATCGTCTGTCCATTTAATAGCCATATCAGAGTTTGAATCCTGCAAATGCGTTCTCCTTAATATCTTGTTTGATGCCACCAATAACATAAGATTCAACCTCTGTTTCTTGTGGTGCCACCTGCACTCCTTTAGATTTTATCCAATGTTCAGTCCAAGGTAAAGGATTATTATTCATTGGGCGATCATACAATGGCTTGAGTCCAATGGCTTTCATTCTCCTGTTAGCGATGAACTCAACGTAGTCTGAGAGAAGTCTCTCTGATAACCCAATGAGTGATCCATCTTTGAACAGGTACTTTGCCCATGCCTTCTCTTCGTTCACTGCATTCTCAAACATTGCCCTAGAGTTTTCCACCTCTTCATGGTAGATACGTTGTAACTCTTTGTCATCACCATCTCTCCACTTGTTAATGATGTTCTGAGTCAGGACAAGATGCTGATTCTCATCTCTTGCAATGAGTGAGATAATCTTTGCTGAACCTTCCATCACTTTGTTTTCACCAAAGGCAAAGGAACAAGCAAAGGAGACATAGAAACGAATACCTTCAAGGATGTTGACGTTCATCATTGCTCTGAAGAGTGTTCTCTTCAGTTCATACCTCTGTTCTTTGAAGGTACCTGCTCCATTCTGAGCGTGCAACCAGTCACCTTGACTGTATTGTCCTGCATCTTGGATGAACTTATCATAAGCAGCAGTAACTGTTGCTGCCCTTGATAGAATCTTATCATCAGTCAGGATGGTTCCAAATACCTCTTCAGGATCACTGTAAAGGTTCTTGATGATGTGAGTATAGGAACGTGAGTGAATCATCTCCATGAATCCCCACGCCTCCATTGCAGACTCTAACTCAGGTAGCGAGCAATAAGGCATGAAAGCAAGACCAGGACCACGACCTTGTACGGAGTCAAGCATGACCTGGTACTTAAGGTTCGACGTAAAGATGTGCTTCTGTTCTGGACGGAGAGTCGCATAATCATTTCTATCTTTTTGAAGAGAGACTTCATCAGGTCTCCAAAAGAAACCAAGTTGTGTTTGAGTAATCTTATCAAACACAGGGTACTTGAATGTTGTGTACTGTTGGACTCCTAGTGGTTGTCCAAAGAACATTGGTTGGTCCTTTAGTATAACTGGTGTAGAGTTGAACACAGTCATTCCATTGATCATTATTGGTTCCTAGTTTGTGCTTGTTTGGTATTTAGATTGAACATGTTTCACACTCCTCCTCATCTAATTCTAACAGATCTCCTGCTGTAAGTCCACCAACAACTGATGGTTCAGCGTGTATTTCATTGACTTCAACCTCTTCGTCTCCCTTTCCATCGTAGGTGTTTTGATAATAAAGGGTCTTAATTCCAAGGCTATAGCTCTTAAGCAGATCACCGATAAGAACAGTAGCAGGAACTTCCGCGTTGTCATAATGTTGTGGGTTATAAGAAGTGTTGGTTGAGATTGCTTGATCCATGAACTTCTGAATGACTGCCATGATGTTGAGGTAACCATTCATGTCCTTCAGATCCCAGAGAAGACTGTAGTTGTTCTTCAGTGTAGTGTATGAAGGAACGATCTGCTTCAGGGTTCCTTTCTTAGACTTCTTGATGGACAGGTAATCACGAGGTGGTTCCACTCCATTGGTGGCGTTACACACCACTGAGGAGGACTCTGAAGGCATCTGTGCTGAGAGGGTGGAGTGTCTCATCCCAAACTCTTCAACGATAATCCTGAGGTTCTCCCAATCACAAAGAAGTTCTGTATCACACACTCCATCAACCTCTTTCTTGTAGTGATCAATGGGTAGAAGTCCCTTAGAGTACTTCGTCTCAGAGTAAGCGGCACATGGACCTTTCTCACGAGCTAGGTGAGCAGAGGCAGTGATGAGTTCGTATTGTAACTTCTCAATCAGATGGTGGGTGTGAGTAGTTGCTTCTGGGTCATCATACCCAACTCCTTGCTTAGCGAGGTAGTGGGCAAGTCCAATGACGCCGATACCAAGGGAACGGCGAGCCTTTGTCGCCCTCTCGGCTGCCTTAACGGGGTATCCTTGGTAATCAATGAGCTCATCAAGAGCACGGACAGCAATATCACATAAACCTTCAAGCTCAGAGAGGTTACGGATCTTACCAACGTTGATCGCTGATAGGATACAGAGTGAGATTTCGCCAGCTTCATCATCAATGTGGGTAAGGGGTTCAGTTGGAAGGGTGATTTCCTGACAGAGGTTAGACATTCTAACAGGAACTGTGAAAGAAGAGTGTGAGTTACAGTGATCAATGTTCATCACATAGATTCTACCTGTCTCTGCTCTCTCCTTCATAAGGGAGAGGAACAGGTCCTGACCTCCAATGGTGGAGCGAGGCACGGACTCGTCTGCTTCATACTTTTCATATAATGCATCAAACTTATCACTACCAAAGGCGTCATAAAGACCGGGAACATCATGAGGACTAAAGAGGCTAACATCTTTGTCCGCGATGAATCTTTCATAGAATAACTTGGAAAGTTGAATAGAGTAGTCTAGTTTTCTGACTCGGTTGTCTTCTGTTCCTTTGTTGTTCTTGAGTACGAGGATGTCCTCGATTTCTTTATGCCAAATTGGGAAGTGAACCGTCGCTGAACCTCCTCTAACTCCGTTTTGAGTACAGCATCTAACAGTGGACTCAAATTTCTTAAGGAACGGGATGACACCTGTATGTTGGATTTCTCCATCACGTATGCGACTACCGAGAGCTCTAATCCTACCAGCATTGATACCAATCCCCGCACGCTGGGAAGTATAGTACCCAATAGCCATGTCACTGGCAAAGATACTATTAATAGAATCGTCAGCATCAATGAGAACACAAGAAGCATACTGACGAATAGGAGTTCTAACACCTGACATAATAGGTGTCGGAATGTTGATAAGATGCCTCGACGTCGCGTCGTAATACCGTTTGATGTACGCCAGTCTGGTCTCTTTAGGGTAGCCATGGAAAATAGTCGCTGCAATCATCATGTACATGAACTGAGGAGTCTCATATAACCTCCCAGAACTTCTGTCCTGAACCAGGTACTTGTCATACACCTGTCTGAGTCCAGCATAAGTGAACTTCAGGTCACGATCATGATCAATGTACTCATCAAGAGTGTTTAACTCTTCATCAGTGTAGTGCTTGAGGATCTCAGAGTCATAGACACCTCTATCAACACACGACTTGATGTGCTCGTGAAGGGGCGGCAACTCCCATGTTTTATGGTAGATGGATTTTCTGAGAGCAAAGAGAAGGAGACGAGCTGCCACAAACTGATAGTTTGGATTCTCAAGACTAATCAAGTCAGACGCTGAACGAATCAATGTCTCTTGAATGTCTGCACTAGTAATTTTATCGTAGAACGAAAGTGAAGACTGGATTTCAACCTGAGAAGCAGAAACGCCTGTAATATCCTTACATGCCTCCTCAACCATTACATGAATCTTATTCAAATCAAGTGGTTCAATGCCTCTTCCATTTCTCTTCTTTACATTAATGTTTTGTGTCATACCTTAGTCCAGTCTTTTAATTTCAAGGTGGCTGTGAGTCCTGTGAATGTGTTGCATTGTATCAGTTCTTGTGGATTGTAACCAGCAAGAAACATTTCATTTATATCCTTCTCCTTCAATGTGCTGGGCCATAATACAACTTTCTGTCCTCTATTGATGAGTTTGTGTAGTCTGTTGACGATGTCCCTGTTTCTAGGTTCGTTGTCAAGGACATACACAATGTCACTGCCAAGACTGAAGTCATCAGATAAGTCAGCACCTGCCATCGCAACAGCGTTCTTGAGTAAGAGGCTGTCGAGCGGGCCTTCACAGACGTAGATTGTTTGTTCATAATCAATTGTGTTCAATCCAAAGATTTTTGGTGCTTCCTCATCAAGGAGGATAGTAATATAACGCAAACCATCACCAGAAAGGGAACGGCCTTGTAAACCAAATACATCTCCTTCTTTATTGATGAAAGGAATAATAATCCTTGGCTCATCCTTCTCTATACTAGGAAATGTGTTAGGTTTTATGGAGTTCACCCACTCCATGAATTTCTCTGTGTAGTACAGAGCCTCAGTTGGCAACTTACGATTTTGTAAGTACTCTCTTGCCAGATGTGAATTATTTAGAGAGTTGATTGGAGTGAGATCTGAGAGAATGTTTGGTTTTGAAACCTCAAATTGAAAGTCATTCATCCTCTTAGCAAATGCTTTAGATGCTGACTTTACCTTCCTCAAACTTGCTTGATTGTTCCTACCTTTACCACTCTCTTCAAACTTCTCCATCCTGTATTGTTTGTACAACACAGGGTCTTGAAGTTCTAAGAACTTATCAAACATATGACTTGCACCACAATTATGACACTTGAAACGCAGTTTACCCTTCACCTGGAAGACGAAACCACGTGCCTTGTTCTTATTTCTCTGTGAGTCTCCACAGATAGGACACCTGAAGTTCCAGAGGTAGTCCTTCTTCTGTTTGAATTTGTCTAACCTAACTGAAAGTAGGTTGAGGTATTTTATCTCTGTATACATTCAGGTGGTAGATAACCACTTACATTTTATCAGTTTTTCCCTTAATTTCAAGTTGATCTAATCTTATCTGCCACTGAGTGTCCTTTATCTCTGTTAAATCCTTTGAGAACTTATCATGCCATTCGTCTTCCTTATCAACGTGGTCCTTTAGTTCCTCTTTGGTGCAATAATTCTTAGCAATGTCCAATTGTACCTCATCAACCTTCTGTGAGACCTCGTGGACACAACTGTGAAGGTTCTTGAGTCCACTCTCTACATTATTAGCGTTTCTTTTAGATTGCCAAATTGCCAATGAAATTAAACCTGCTAGAACTGGTGATGCCAGTGATAGAAGTAGAGTTGTCATCTTGGTTGAATACGATTCCTACGTTTTTTACGAATCTTGTCAATTTTACCCATTGTTGGGTCATAACCAGCGACTGGACCTGTGGCATCTGCATCACCAGTGAATCCACCATCACCAGCAGACATACCACCGTCACCACCACAACTAGCACACGCATCTTCTATGATGTTTTGGAGTCTCTGTTGAAGAGAGGGTTTAGCAGTTGTCATTTTTGTGTTATAATGGTAGTGATACTTTTGAGATTTAGATACCCTTAAGTATACCGAGAACATTTAGATTTGGTCTAATGTCGTGTAGTCCAGTCTCAGGAAATTCAGGTAACCTATTAAGGTAAACAATGAATGATTTTAAATAAGTCCAGTATTCAGGACTAATTTTATAAAATAACATTGGAATTGCGGCATCATTCCAACAATTGAAAATGATAATGATGTGATTCAAAAGGAGATGAGAGTTCATCTCCCCTGTTTCATCATACTTCTTTAACCAACGCTTCACATACTTGAATCTGTTTAGATCCTCATCAAACTCATCCTGAGTTGTAGCTGTTGGATTATCATAATATTTAATAGCAAAAAGAAGGAAGTTGTCCTTATTCAATTCATTGAAGTTCATATCATGAGTTCAGTGTAATCGTTCCAATCATTGCTGAGTGTGACTGACACTGATAGTAGTAGGTACCAGCGGATGCTCCTGTCGTATCCCAAACAAGTGATTCGCCATCATTAGCAGGACTACCAGTTGTTGAACCCTCAGAGGTTGCTGATCCGCCATCAGATTCAGTGATGATAACGGGATGTCCACCACTGTTATTGGTGATTGTCAAGGTGTCACCAACTGTGAGTGAGACTGCACCATTGTCACCATTGCTGGTTTCATAAGCAGCGTTGCCTGCTGTGACACCTGATAGTGTCAGTGCGACATCTGCTCCAGAAGCTCCACCGCCGCCAGGGGTTCCACCGCCGCCAGAGGAGCTTGAGTTAAAATTTGGCGAATACTCTACATCTTTTTTGCCATCGCCAGTCTCAAAGGTAGGTGAAGCGTCTGCGATCGCATCTACAGGAGCATTAGCAACACCACCAATGGTGGCGGCTGGATCTACTTCACCTGCAACAATAATCTCGTCCCAGAACTTAGTCAGTGCGTCATTTTTGTAATGACGATACACCCAACCTTCATCAGTCAGGAAAATGTTGTCCTTATCATAAGCGTCGGAGGCATCAAGCGCGTTACCGATGTCTCCTGAGGTGTTTACTCTTGCTGGCATGGTTTTGTAACTTTTCTTTTATTTATTACTCTCCGCCGCCACCACCGCCATCACTGCCACCATCACCACCAGTACCCTCTTCTCCTGTATCACCAGAATGATTGTGTCCACTCAACCAATATCCACCATAGTAAGCTCTATGTCTGCGACTTTTAGTGACACATTTCTTTTTGTCCTTATCCCATTCTTTACCATCCTTACATTTCTTGTGATTTTCAGATAGAGATAAGTCTTTATCTTCTAAATTTCGCAGATACTTGTTCATCTTATCTAAAACTCCACGGTTCCTGAGTTCCTTGAAAGCAAGGTTCTCAGGTGCATATTCACCACCTTTCTCAATGGCTGTGGATCTCATTCCCTTTAGTCTGCCTTTCATTCTCTTGAAGGTTGCAATATCATCAGACTTGGAGTTGATGAGATCCATGATTGCTCTTTCTAAGTCATAGACCTTATCCTTTACGGCTTGGGAGTTTGCGTCAAATTTGACTCGCTCTGGTTGTTGGAGCCATCCATTAGACTGGAGAGAATACACTCCCTGACCCTTTTTGAAGGTATCTTCCGCACTTTGTCCATAAAGTTCGACTGGTTGTCCTTTGACTGTGATGTCATGGGTTAATGCCCATAGCTGCTTCTTCGATAGCAGATAATCGTCGACCAGTCCATCACACTTAACCTGGCTCTTGTCAAGCATCAGATGGAGATCTATGTCAGAGTACTTTGTGTAGTTGTAATTTGCATTACCGCCAACAATGATTACATCCTTAATTGCCTTATTAGGGATGTTGGCAAACTTTGCCCACTCTTTCGAAATTTTATTTAGAGCTTGCCAAACTTCAGGATCTAATTTCTCACCTTTCCAGAGCTTAGGATTGAGAGTATCGTGTGACTGAAGTGTAGATTTTAACTCACGAAGTAAAGCTCTCATTAGTCAGACTCGCCAGCTCTTGGCTTATAAGGATTGTAGTCCTTATTATTGTCTGCGTAATTCTTTGCTCTCTTTGCGGCATCTGCCTTTTTCTGTTCGGCACTCTTAGCCTTACCTGGCTTAAAAAGTACATCTTTGTACTTATCCTTCATCATCTGGAAAGCTTTATTATCAGTCTCTTTGGCTTCTGAAACTAATTTATCAAGAGCAGCTTCAAAACTAAACTCTTCTGATGCCATCTTACTAGCGTTTTCCACACCAACTTTCTTTGCGTTGTCCATTTGTGCCTTAGCTCGTTTCTCTTTCTGATCAGTCATGGGCATTACATCCACATAAGGATGTGTTGTCTCTTCCTCACCTGCTGGAGCACCTCTGTGCTCATTGATTTCACTCTTCCAGTCAGACTTCTGTCTATCATAGGCTCTGTTGATTTCCATTGCCTTATGTTCATTATACACCATTGACGCCTTCTCTTTAGTCTTAGACTTCTGAGCCATCTGTTTCTGTTGAGCACTTCTGACTCTCATATCTCTCTTCATGTCAGTGCTCTGAGTCGCCTTATCAGCAGCAGACTGCTCAATGGGATCCATTCCCTCAGAGAAATGTAATTTATTGAAGTTCATAACTTCTTCGTTTCTATTATTTAGATTCTTAAATACATTCCTCATATTTGTTCTATCAAATTGAATTTTGCCTCTCAAAGTTGATGGGAACAATCTTTCAAGTACTTCTGGGTTAGCTGACATCATAGCTTTGAAGAAACCTGGTGTTACATCACTTTGTCTATTTCCATCACCTGGACGAAGTGCCCATGATGTTCCTTCCTCATCATAAGGCCACAAATCAAGCAATCTTTCATTGATATCTTCAGTTTCATTTTCTGCCATATAAAATCTATTTCCAGTTCCAAACCATTGTAATTTTTTCATGGCTTCTTGTACTGTTTCGTCACTCATATCATGAACATCTAAACTTCCTGAAAAATCATAGATAGGATTATCGTTTGAATCTACTCCCAGTGCTTGTCCATTTACACCCTCATCACTTATATGACTAATGAATCTTTGTATTGGATTATTGTCACCATTTTGTCCACCTGCTTTTCTTACCAAATTATTGAAGATTTCATACTTATTATCATTAAGGTGTCCCAATAATTCATCATAATGTTCAGGAAATGCATTAAACATCTCTTCATTTGACATGAAAGGATTCTCAGAATCTTGATTATCTGCATTAAAATTTTGTAGAATTTTTATTTGTTCTGGACTCAATTCATCTTTTAGTAATTCACCAACTTTATCTAATGATCCAAATTTACTTCCAAATCTCATGACTAAAGCTTGAGCTAATTTATTGCCCTTGATGTCATCAGTAAAAGATTCTGTTGATTGTGCTCTTTTAGACCAAGGAACATTCAATTTAGACCATAATGTACTGTCATAACTTGATTGTTGAACCTTCATTGGATCATCATTATTCATCTTAGTCTTAACAGAATATCCAACACCATCATCATTAATGATATCAGTCTTCATTCTACCACCTAAAACACGATGATTTGATCCACTGATAGAATTGTCTCCTCTTGGTGATAGAAAATTCAAAAGTTCAGAAATTTTACCCTCAAATCTTCTACCTCTTTCTCCTGGTTTGTTGAATCTACCAAGATTTTGATTATTGTTTTGTTGGCCTCTCCTTACAATAGGATTTCTAGCCATTCTTTCTTGTCTGTCAAGTTCATTTTGATTTCTCTGTCTCTCAACCTGTCTTTGTCTATTTGCAACTTGATGATCTGGTATCCATTCACCAGTTTCTGGATCTCTTCCTTCTGATAGTTGTCTAGCTACTTTACTGAAATCAACCATAGTATTGCACATCGTGAATGAAGTTCTTGAACATGATATTATCTTCTGTCACACAGATAAGGTGATTAGTACCACATCTGTGTACTCTTCCAATCAAACCTGATGAGAGAGACTCTACAATGTCACCAACCTGATACAACTCACCATCTCTGTACATCTCACGAATCAGTTCCTGGTTGTATCTTGGTGCAACCTCCCAGTCCTCATTCTTCTGTCCATACATCTGTAAGGCAGCAAACAATCTCTTGGCAATGTCACCTTTGCCAGGAAAGTTCTCCATAAACCCTTGATTGTCTCCACTCTGAACCATTCTCCTCAGTTTAGAGGCAGAGAGGTTCATAATGGGATCTTCTGAGTCCTCATCTCTTTCACCAGCAGAGTGTGAATAGATGTTATCAAAGTCATATAAGTTACCATTATACTTTCTCAACAAGTCTTCCATACCTTGTTGTCTATCACCACCACCTACAAAATGAAAGTTCTTATAACCTTCCTGATGTGCCTTGGCTGCTGAACCAAGAATAGTCCTTACACCTTCATCATCGTCCCACTTATCAGCGTGCTTAGGGAACAACTCCTTCAGAAACCCAAGCTTAGCCTGAAATGGCAATGGATTCTTCTTAGGATCCATTGAACGAGAAGTATAGAACTTCTGATCTGCATCCTCATTCTGAGCAATATCATTTGCCATGTCAAACGTGGCACCATGACCCATATGAGGTGGGTTGTGGCGCCCAAACACCTCAACCACAGAGTCATTCATCCTCTTAGGTTTCATTGCCTCTTGTGCGCCACCCGCTTGTTCGTAAAAGGATATAAAACCCATTATCAACTCTTTTGAGTTATTTATTATTCAAAGAAACCACTCAAATCACTCTTCTTAGCTTCTTCTACTTTATCAATAGCATCTTGAGTGATGGTTTCACATAATTGGTGATAGGTAGGATCAATTTCAAATCCAATGTAGTCACGTTCAATAGAGTGAGCCATACGAGCTGTTGTACCTGAACCCATGAATGGATCAAGGACTAAATCACCTTCATTAGTATAAGATTTGATGAGATCTAGAGCCAGATTCATTGGCATCAGAGCTGGATGTTCATAGGCTCTCTTATCCTTCTGACCTGCTCCAAATGATGTCACATAATACCAGATGTTCTCACGTACACCAAACTCATGAATGACTCCAGTCTTTGTTCCATCTCCTTTGATACGCTCACCTGATGCTGAACGTCCACCATCCTTTTTGAATACCTTGCCTGCGCCCTTATTGGGTTTGTCTCTCAGCAGGTTTATGGTAGAAGGCCGTCCCTTAGACATAATAAAGACGTATTCAGTTACATCTGAGTATCTCAGTGAATTCTTACCAGATGCAAAACGTGGAGCATGTTTGTGATAGACAAGTTCATCATGAAAGTTGAGACCTAAGTCTTGAAAGTGAATACACTGACGCATAGACGTCCCACTCTTAGAAGGTCCTGTCTTCTTACCATGATAGTCCTGAATCACAGCATCAGCCACATTCCAGGCAATCACGCCACCTGGCTTCAAAACTCTCATGCATCCTGCGGCTACCTGCTTGAAGACTTCAAAGTTCCAAGATGATGAGTCATTATATGTACGAAGATTATCATAAGGAGGAGAGGTGACAATCAAGTCAACACTCTCAGGATCCATTGCATTCATCCCATCAATGTTAGACATTAGATGGACTTTATTGATGTCAAGTGTCATTCAAAGAAAGATGTAAGGTTTGTCTCTGCCTGTGTAACTATAGCGCAATCATTGAACTTAGTCAAATCACGCTTTGAGATGTTGGTGATGCGTTCTGTTGCTTCTTCAATGTATTTCTCAGATACATCAAATCCAATGTAATCATGTCCAAGTAGCTTTGCTGCAACACCTGATGTACCTGAACCATTATAAGGATCAAAGACTACACCAGGTTCATGGAGTACTGATTGGATACACCTGACTGGCAACTGAAGAGGATAGGGTGCAGGGTGATCATTCTTCAAGTCAGCACCAAACTTCCAGATTGATGTATAGTTGGCGCATTCACGTGGCAGACGTGGATGCTTCTTACCTTTACACAACCAGTAGATACGTTCATCTTGTTGAATGAATCTGTAACCTGAAATCTCAGGACCTGAACCTCTTGCCCAGATAATCTCTTCTCTGATATGCCAGTCTGTCTGTGTAAGCCACTGCCATGGTGAGATGGCTCCACCTTCAAAGTATCTTACCTTGTGATTATAGAACAGAGAACCACCATCAACAGTCTTCTGATAGAGGGTATTCAGTAGTTCAATTTGTTGATTCTGATAATCCTCTTCAGGTAGAGTGTCATCAAAAGTGTCATACTTGATTTTACGAAACAAACCACCACCAACACCACACTTATTATAAGGTGGTGAGGTGACAGTTACATTGATAGAATTATCATCTAGCTCTTTAGCAAGTTCAACACAGTTACCAAGACGCAAGTCAAAGGACATATTACGAGTGATTTACTCTTATATTATACCACAATTCAGGATGGTTTGTAACCATCTCCCCATTGCGTATCACCAATCTTCACACTATCTGGTAATATTAGTCCCCTTTCACTCTTCATTTTTGGATTTCCCTGTCTATCAACTTTAGGTTGTCCATTGGCTCTGAGTTCAGGAACCATTCTTCTTGCTCCCATATTCATTTCTAAAGGAGTTGATGACACATGAGGATACAAATCAAATGCATTGTGATTATAACCAAATCTAGGAGAATGGAATCCATTTCCATATCTTCCTCCACCTGCTTTATTTGCCTTTCTTGACAAATTCAATAGAGAAATTGGTTTTCTCCCCCCACTATCAGCATTGAATCTCAAACCTGATGAAATACCTTCTCCCATTTCCCAGTTGGCATTTTCAATAATTGACTTTATAGCATCTGGAGAAATGTCGTGTACATCTAATCTACCTTTGAGATTTGGACTGCCTTTAGATGATTTATCCAAATGATACCAAGCAGCTCTATTTGTAGGATTTGGATCAAAGTCAACATTAGGAATTGCATCTGGATCCTCTCCACCATCAGGACCAAAATCATTCATTCTCTGAGTCATGATTCTTCTGATAATTTCAAATCTATTATCACCTAACCAGTCCATTCCCTCTTGATATTCTTGGGGAAACATTTCTCTGATTCTAGCAGGCAACATTGAGTTAGCATTCAATTCACTAGTGTCAAAATCAACTCCAGGATACATCAATTGTAGAGGCATTTGTCTATTTGCCTCTTGTCCATCCCTATGTAAACCATCTCTTCTATCATCCCACAATCCATTACCATCACCAAATCCTTGCTGTTGTGCCCAATCAAGTGGAATTCCCATCATATGTGAGAATAACTTTCCAGGTCCAGAATTAGGATCTAAGTTCCACATATCAAAGAATCTTCTGAATCCAGCATTATTGGCTTCCAGTCCATCATTACCAACAGTGGTTTTTACTGTATACCTATCCTGATCTTCACCATCTCTTGTTGATCTGACATCAGTTTTGACTCTAGACCCTCCATCATTATGAAACTCTAATCCTTGATCTTTAAATATTTCAGGAAATACATGATCAGTCAAACCTTGCTCAACGTAATTGCCTCTATCTGATCCAAGTCCACCAGGTGAAATAACTTCATAAAGAGCGTCTTTTGCATCAGGTGGCAGAGATCCAGCCTCGTTTCTGTCTCTGATAGATGAAATAATCTGGGATGCAGACCCAACATCTTGATTATCAAGTGCTGCAGCCAGATCATCACCCAATTCATCGCCTTTGCTTGCCATATCACCTGCAGTATCTTGAATATTAGAGATTGTCCCTCTGATACTTCCAATCAAATCATCAAGAGATGGCATTCCTGGTGTTTGTTGATTGGGATTCTCAATTTGTGAAGGTTCTCCTCCTAACTCTTCCTCACCAGGAGGATTTGGACTGACTTGCAATTCACCTCTCATTTGTGCGAATGTTTTTCCTAACTTGGGTAATATACCCATCTTACCACGCATTTCAGCATTATCGCCAACTCCTTCTGCCATTCCAGGCAGTTCCATATTTGGACCCTGATTCACAGTTCCATCAGCACCTATAGGATTAATACCAGAAGCAGGTGCTGCCTGCATAGGATTGTTTACATCAGCAGTTGCATTGATTTGTTGATTTGCATTATACATCCTCATCTTAGTCTGATTCATAAAAGAATCATAACCAGCAGGTGCTGCTGCAGGAATTGCATCAGGAACTGCACCTTTCTCAAAGGGTGATTCAGGATGAGATGGTGGTGTGATTGCCATACCAGTCATTGGATCACTCCAAGTAGGTTGGGCATTTACTAAGTCAGAACCACCTGATCCATCAGATACTGCACCACCACTCTGTCCTCTATTGTCATAGAAGACTAGTTCACCATTCACAGTTGCAGCAACCTTCTGTCCAGTCTCTGGATCAATATATCCACCACTACCATCAGATTGTAAACCTAATTGTCTCGCTCTCTCAGCAGGAGAAGAACCAACAGCAGGATTACCAGTATCTAATGCTTCTTTTACAAAGTTACCAAGAAACTTAGGCTTCTCTTGCTCTCCTCTACTCCAGTTACTCCAGCGCGACATTCTAATACCCTTTTCAGGTATTTAGTTCAGATGTAAGC
>Ga0181422_1000195_pt1 | contig 19222 bp, 17 predicted proteins | sample 45SPOviralmetaG_FD_130147 | JGI IMG/M metagenome (GOLD analysis project Ga0181422, IMG submission 130147) | Marine viral communities from the oligotrophic San Pedro Time Series (SPOT) site, San Pedro Channel, CA, USA - 45 SPOT_SRF_2013-07-18 | ecosystem: Environmental > Aquatic > Marine > Strait...
TTGTATGATTTTAATCCAGATAAAAACTCTGAAGCAAAAGTAATAGATTTTATTCAGTATGACTCATCACAACTTACTGATCTTATTCCAATATCTGAACACGGAGAAGGTCAAGGAGGTTTTTCAACAAAAATAATGGCAGCTCAAATGGCTGGATTTTCTGGAATCCCGACCCAAATTATTTCTTGGTCAGAGGAAAATATTACAAAGGCTATAAATGGAGAACAAGTAGGAACATTAATTTTAGAATCAGAAAATAAAATAAGATTAAAAAAATTGTGGATTGCATATGGAATGCGACCAATTTCAAGGGTCACTATAGATGAAGGAGCATACTCTGCCTTAAAGAACGATGCTTCACTACTATATTCTGGAGTCATTGATGTTGATAAAAAGTTTAACATTAATGATGGTTTGGAAATAGTTTTTGACAAAAATGTAGTCGCAAAGGGCTTAGCTAAAATAGCTTCAGATGATAAAAATAAAAATGGGGTTTTAATTCATAAAGATGATTTAATTATTTTGTAAATAATTTTACTAATAAGAAATCTTAATTAACCTTTACATATGTTTAATGAAATTGGAATTAATGCTCAAAAAGCATCTAAAGTCATTGCAAGATTGAGCACTGAAGAAAAGAACACAGTTCTTTATGACATGTCCCAAGAGTTGATAAATAACAAAGACAGCATACTCACTTCTAACAAACTAGATTTAGAAAATTCAAAAGAATTAGATCTTTCTCCTGCATTAATTGATCGATTAACTTTAAATGAAGAGCGAATATTAGGAATGTCTAATGGATTGAGGAAAATTATTCCTCTGCCTGATCCAGTGGGTGAGATTACGAAAGAGTGGATGTCAGATGATGGTTTATCAATTAGTAAAGTAAGAAACCCATTTGGGGTTATTGGAGTTATCTATGAGGCAAGGCCAAATGTTACTAGCGATGTTTCTGGACTTTGTTTGAAATCTGGTAACGCAGTTATTCTGCGCGGATCTAGTTATTGTTTAGACTCAAATAAAGCAATATTACAAACACTCCAAAATGCACTACAAAAAAATAATTTAGATAAGAACATTGTTCAGCTAATAGATAGTAAAGACCGTCAAGATACACTTAAGTTCATGCAGATGACAGATTATATAGATCTTATTGTTCCAAGAGGCGGAAGAAGTCTTATTAATGCCTTAGTTGAGAATGCGAAAGTCCCTTTTATCCTTGATGGAGACGGAAATGTTCACCTTTATGTACATTCTGATGCAAAAAGAAGCGATATTATAAATATAATTCTTAATTCAAAAGTACAAAGACCTGGAGTCTGTAATGCATTAGAAACCCTCATTATTCATGATGATATTTATAAAGAAATGGGTGAGGAAATTATCCAATCATTACTAGATGCAGATGTAGAGCTATTTCTTGATAAGAAGATTGTAAATAATCATGGGAAAATTGAAGAAGCGACTGATTTGCATTATGAAACTGAATTTCATGATTTAAAATTGGCAATTAAAGTCGTAGATGATTTAAATGATGCTATAAATCATATAAATCTATTTTCTTCAGGTCACACTGAATCTATACTTACTGAATCAGATGAAGCTGCTGAACTTTTTACAAGTTCAATCGATTCCTCTGTACTTTTCGTAAATGCTTCAACAAGATTTACAGATGGAGAAATGTTTGGATTTGGTGCTGAAATTGGAATTAGTACACAAAAATTACACGTAAGGGGCCCAATGGGTCTTGAAGCTCTCACATCAGAAAAATATGTTGTTAAGGGAAATGGAACTATTAGAAAATGAAATTATCAAAAATTGATATTAAAGAATTTGAAAAACACAATTATTTTGCAACGAAAGATCTTGTAGATGTAGTTAATGCTGCTATCTTTCTAAACAAACCGCTATTAATAGAAGGCCCCGCTGGAACTGGAAAAACATATTTAGCAAAAACATTATCTAAATTACTTCAAAAAGAACTAATTAGGCTTCAGTGTCATGAAGGCATAGATGAAGATAAAGCTATTTACGAATGGAATTACAAGAAACAACTTCTATCAATACAAAATGAAAAAAATGAAAAAGATTTATTTACTGAGGATTATTTAATTGAAAGACCAATACTGCAGTCAATAAAAAATGATAATTGTGTTTTCTTAGTTGATGAAATTGATAGATCAGATGAGGAATTTGAAGCTTTACTTTTAGAAGTTTTAGCTGAAAATCAAGTAACTATTCCTGAACTTGGAACTATTGTTGGCAAGAAGAATAATTTAACAATTTTAACTTCAAATGCAACAAGGGAATTATCTGAAGCTTTGAGAAGAAGGTGTATTTATTTTTATCTAGATTACCCATCTGTTGAGATAGAGACAAAGGTTATATTAAATAATGTAGATTCAATTTCTGAAGACAAAGCTAAAAAATACTCACTTTTTAGTGCATTTCTAAGAAAACTTAATTTAAACAAACCTCCATCATTAATCGAAACAGTTGAATGGGTAAAATATAATCATGAAAATAATTACGATCAGCTGGATTCTAATATTGGAATTTTGATTAAAGACAATGATGATCAAGCTATATACACAGAAAAAATAAAACAAGATAATGAATTTACAAACTGATGAAGTAATAAATTTTTCATCAATTTGTAAACAAAACAATTTACAATTTCCGTCTGAAAGATTTAGTGATTTAATAAATTATTTAAATATGCAAGACTTTAAGGAGGTTAGTGATGAATTACAAATTATGTACCATTTATTACCAACTAATAAGATTGAAAAAGATAAGTTAAAAGATTTAATCTTTCAGTATTTTGGACATGTTGTAAAGCAGGAAGACCGTGAGTTCATAACTTTAGATGAATACAACGATAAAAATTATTTCAATAAGAATGCAGATGATTTAAAAACTAGGTTTCAAGACATATCCAAGGACATCCTCAGCAATTTTGGTGAAATTGATTTTAGTAGACCAGTTTCAAATATGTATTGGTTAAACCAGATTAAGAAATCACAGTTTTATGAAAATGAGATTTCTTTTTTCAATATTTCATTTGATACAGAACTTGACGAGATTGTTAATAGCCAAAACAAAGATAACTTTACTAGTAATTTAGATATGAAGTTACTTGAACTCATTCAGGAGATGAGAAATCAATTTAAAGAATCATATATACCAAACAACTTAAGCCAAAAAGAAAATCTCGAAGAAACAGATTTTTTATATACAGACAATGATGAGAGAAATAAACTACTAAAAGAAACAAAGATTCTTGGAAAGATGTTGGCTAATAAATTTATTAAACACTCTAATTCTCTATCTAAAGGTAAGTTAAATCTCAGAAAGACTATTAGAAAGTCTTTACAAAATGGTGGTTCTTTATACAAAACAGTTTTTAAGCCAAGAGTTAAAAAGAAGCCAAGATTGATTTTATTATGTGACATAAGTGGCTCAATGGCTCTTTACTCATTGTTTGGATTAACTTTATTGTTTGGAATAGTTCAAAGATTCAGATCTGTAAAAGCTTTTGTATTTATTGATGGCCTAACTGAAATTACAAAAGATTTGCAAAAAATGAAAATTAATAATATTAAAAGTATTTTAAATAATTGGAATAGTTTTGTAAAAGCAGATGGACACTCCGATTATCAACGTTCATTTGATGAGTTGACATTGAATAAAAAAATTGTAAATTCCTCAAACAATTCCTTACTTGTGATCGGTGATGCTAGAAATAATTATAGATCGATATCTGAAGAAACTATAACCAAACTATCAAAGTCTTTTGATAATATATATTGGATGAATCCAGAGCGACAACAGTATTGGAATACTGGGGATAGCAGGTTTATGGATTTTCAAAAGGTATGTGAGTCTTATAGTGAAGTAAGAAATTTTATTCAACTTAAAAAATTCATTGAAAATATTAATTTTAAAAAGGTTATTAAGTAATGAATGTAGGAATACTTGGTGGAACATTTGACCCTCCACATTTTGCGCATAGAGAAATAGCTTATAGATCTTTAAATCAGTTTAATCTTGATAAAGTACTTTTTATTCCTGCTGGTTTTTCCTGGCAAAAAGATAGCCCTGTCTCTTATGCAAAAAGATATGAGATGACAAGCTTATTAATAGATAATGAAAGTAAATTTGAAATTAGTGACATCGAGAATAATCAAGAAGAACCTACTTATACTGCAAATACATTGGAAAAGCTAGGCTTAGATAAAAATTGTTCGTTTTTCATATTAGGTGCTGATGCTGCATTAGGAATTAAGTCTTGGCACAATTATGAAATTTTAGATAATTTTGTACAATTTTTGATTGCTCCAAGACGTGATATTGGTACCACCCAAATTGAAGAACATTTTCCATTTGATTACCATACAATCTCTGGGAAAGAGTTAGACATTAGTTCTACCGAAATCAGAAGCTTAATTATAAATAATAAAAGTTTATCAGAACATTTGCCTGAGAATGTTATTCAATTTATCCAAAAAGAATCAGTATATTAAGATTTCCAAGTCTTTTTATATAGAAGTATTGCTATTGGAAAGATTTCCAGCCTTCCAATAACCATCAAAATACTTAAAATAACTTTTGAGGTACTGTCAAGAAAGTAGTAGTTTTCTACTGGTCCAATTTCAGCTAGGCCAGGACCTATATTATTCATTGCTGATGCAACAGCACTTAAAACCCCCTCAAAAGAAATAGCATTACCAAATGTGTTAATAGAAATACTTAAAGCAAAGGTTCCCATGACAAAAATAGCAACATATAGAATAAAGAAAGTTTGAACAGACTCAATCATTTTTTCTGGCAAAATTGATTTCGACATTCTTATTTTAAATATGGCGTTAGGATAAAATATTTTTCTAATCTCGTTTCTAACTGATTTTAGCAAAGCTATCACTCTTATTGTTTTTATACCTCCAGCTGTTGATCCAGCCATACCACCTAAAAACATCAGACCTAGAATATAAGTTCTATAATTAATATTCCAATCTTCATAATTTAAATTTGTAAAGCCAGTAGTTGTAATTAGAGTTAAAGATGTAAAAAAAGCACTGTTTATTGCTTCACCAATTCCAGTTGAAATAGAATATGTTTTAACAAAAAATATTGTTGAACTCGTAATCACAATTGATGTATAGAATTTAAATTCAGTACTTTTATAAAAATCCTTTAAACTACGCGATCTAAAAGTTCTCAAGAGTAATATAAATGAAATTCCAGCAAGATACATAAATACGTTGATGATTGCTTTACTTTGTTGAGAAAAATTACTTACAGATGAATTAAATGTACTAAACCCTCCAGTAGAAAGTGTTGTTAAAGAGTGATTAAAAGAGTCAAATAATGTCAAACCAGAAACGAATAAAAGCACAGTTTCAATAATTGTTAATGAAATATAAACTATCCACAATAATTTTGCTGTATCTTTAAACTTTGGAGTTAGCCTATCTGCTGAAGGACCGGGAGATTCTGCTTTAAATAGGTTTATGCCTCCAGAGCCTATTAATGGCAGTACTGTTATTGTTAACACGATTATGCCCATACCACCAAGCCATTGAGTAGTGGACCTCCAAATAAGAAGAGATTTATCAACTGATTCTACATTAGTGATTACCGAAGAGCCAGTTGTCGTTAAACCAGAAATTGTCTCGAACAGGATATCTACATAGCTCAAATTGATATTTGAAAATATGTAAGGAAATGTACCAAACAAGGATAAAAGAATCCATGATAGACCTACAGCTCCAAACCCTTGAATTGTATTAAGTTGGCGAGCAGGACTAATATATTTTCTAATTAAATATGAAATAAGTATTGATGATAAAAATAAAAAAAGTAGCGAGTTGGCATAGTCCGTTGTTTTATTTACATAAGCATAGATCATTGATGGAAGTAACGATATTCCAAGAACGGGTAAAAGACCTCCACTGATAAATAGAATTATTTTAAGCATTAGAATTTAACAAAATACGTTTTCAATTTCATCAATTGATTCAGGTAATGTAAATACAATTAATCTATCTTTGTTTCCAAACTTCCAATCACCAGAAGGAATATATGTTTTCTCTCTTCTTGTTACTCCAGCAATTAAACAATTTTTAGGAAGCTCTAGTTCGGTTAAAGACTTATCTAGAACATGGCAATTTTCAGAAAGTAAAATTTCCAATGCTTCTACTTCGGTGTCTTCAAAGGTAAGGGCTGACTTAACTTGATCTGACCTTACATCTTGTAAAATTGAGTTAGCAGCAGTTATTCTTGTTGAAATTGTTGCCTGAATAGATGTTTCTTTAAGAAGTTCAAGATAATCAATCTTGTTGACTCTGGTAATTATTTCTGGAACTCCAAGTGCATTTCCAACTAAAGAACATACTATATTTTTGGAGTCATCTTTACTAAGTGCAACAATTGCTGTATCTAAACCTACACCTAAGTCTATAAGATTTTTAGGATCTCGAGGATCATTATTTACAACAATCACATGAGAATTATTCTCTGCAATTCTATTACAGTCTTTCTTATTGTCATCAATGATTACCACTTCATAATCCCTATAAAGTCTTTCAGCTAATAATTCTGAAGACCTTGAAGCACCGATAATAATAACTTTTTTAATTTGATAGTTGAAATCAATCCCAATTAGTGCAGTTGCAGTTTGTATATCACCACTTTTGACAATAATTTTTATATGATCATCTGTATTTAGAACTGTATCTCCATTTGCAATATAAGAAACTCCTTCTCTAACATATGCAGTAACCAACCAGTTTTCTCTACCCCCAAATTCATGTACATCAGACAATTGTTTATTAATTAAAGGTGAGTCATCAGTTAGAACGCCGCCAACTGAAAGAATTTTTCCTCCACTAAATTCATGTATATCATAGATACCAGCTCTAGATAAAAGCTTTTCTATTTCATCACATGCACTTTCTGACGGGTCGATAATTTGATCAATATTTAAATCGTCTAATTCACTTTTAAGTGAACTATCCTGAACTCGTGCAAATGACTTTTTTGTGCCCATATTTTTAGCAAGATAACATGAGAGCATATTTACATTCTCATCATCTGTAACAGCAATAATTAAATCAGCAGACTCTGCTCCAGCTTGTAAGAGCGACGATGGGCTGCCTCCATTACCATATATCACAAGAGCATCTAATGATGAATTTAATTCCTCAACTTTAATTGCATCAGCTTCAATTACTGTAACATCATGTTGTTCGCTAGAAAGTTTGCCAGCAAGAAAGTTACCAACTTCACCAGCACCTATGATGATAATTTTTTTCAAAATGTCCTCACTCTTAGGATAGTGCGTTTATAAATACATGGTAATATATTTATAAGTGTCAAATTTGAAAAAACAAGAATTTATCGAATCTTTTTTTACTGACAGTATTCTTAACATTCTCGAAAACCAAAAATTACAAAATATTAGTGTATTTAAAGGAAATTCTGATTCTAGTCATCAAAAAGTCATCATTGGCACATCTACATCTAATACCCAAATGAATGGAGTTGTAAATAAAATAAATAAGTTTATTAATGAAAAATCAAATTTAAATATTGAAGGAAGAAATTCTACTTGGCTATTAATTGAAATTAAAGATATTTTAATTCATATTTTTACTCAAGACGCTAGAGAGTTCTATATGATTGAAGATTTATATTTTGATTGTGAGTTAATTTACCAACATGGATAGTCTTAATTATTAGGGGCTGTAGCTCAGTTGGCAGAGCGCTTGCATGGCATGCAAGAGGTCAGGGGTTCAAATCCCCTCAGCTCCACGTAAAATTATGAAAACATTTTTACTCGAAACTAGGGAGTTACTTTTATCACAATGGGTAATTGCTATCCTTGCAATCATTCAAGTCAGAATAGTAGCTGGAAATTTAGGTCCAGAAATTTATGGCAATATAGGCGTTTATCTTGGTTTTGTAGGTATTAGTTTTAGATTATTGAGTTCTAGAAACTCAGACTTAATTTTAATGAATTATAAATCAACAACCAAAAATTTTTTAAGAAGCTCCTTGTTATTAGAGCTTACCTTGGGTTCATTTTCTGTAATGTTTGTTTTTGGAATATTTTATTTTTATTACGGTTTTATTCCACAGTATCTTTTTCTATATTTCTTTACTAGAGTCTTCTTAAATTTTCTTGAGGTATTTAAAGGAGTCTTTACCCACAATGGGAACATGAAAATTTATTCTTATGTGGAAAGCTTATCAAGCATTATAAGATTTACTTTAATTGTTCTATTTATCTCTGTTAATCCATCTATTAGTAGCTATTTTTATGCTTTGTCTTTCTATCAGATTTTTGTAACAGCTTTAGTTCTAATTTTGTTATTTACTAATAATAACAACAAAGGTCTAAGAATGAATTTTAAAGATTATTTGAATTTGTCCAAAGATAGTTTTTTAAAAATTAGAACAGATCAAGCAGTCGGGTTAATACCAATACACCTAGATGTCGTTGTTATAGGTTATTTTTCAAACTATTACTCAGCAGGAGTTTACAGAATTGCTAAAAAGCTTGTTGAGCCAGTTAATTCTCTAGTAGTTGCTTTTTCACCTTGGATGCTAAACCAAATTGATAGAAAAAATAATTATAGTTTTAGGGATTTGACACTTAAAATTTTAATCCCTTCTTCTATATTGATATCTCTTGCTTACTTATTTGTTGGGAAAAAACTTATAGATATTATTGCAGGACAAGAATTTGCTGACTCCTACATGCCAATGCTCATATTAGTTGTTGGGTATATTGCTTATTATTTAACTTTTTGGACTAGGCACTATTTGTTACTTAATGGTCTTATTCTAAAACACACAAAAGGTAGAGTTGTAAACTTACTTGTCTTTCTAATTGCATCTCCGTTACTGATACCCAGTTATGGTTTTAATGGAATCGCTATGTCAATTAGTTTGAGTATCATATTGCAAAAACTTTACGAAATAAATGCTTATTATAAAAATAAAAATATCAAAAAATAATAACTAAAAATATATAAATTCGTTAGTTAGAGTTAAAGTAATGATAAAAAAAATTATCGTGTTTGAAAAATTAATAGAAATTCTTTTTTTTGTTTCCTTTTCATTAATTTTCCTAGATGCATATCAATTATTTTCTATTCCTATCACCTGGGTGGGAAGTTCCTTTCTCTTAGTTACTACTTTATTAATTTATCGAAAAGAGAATATAAAAATTGATAAATTATTTTTGTTAATTTTAACTATTTGCCTAGTTCCCACAATTTTCAACATTCTTGCAAACAATCATATTGAAAGAGATTTTTTGTATACTTCTCTGAGATTACTAAGCTTCATTGGTTTTTCCTTTACGATTTATGTAATGTCTAAATCAGATTATAAAGAAAATGCAATTAGAGTCTTAAAATCTGTATTTTTAATTATTTTAGTGCTATCTTTTTATGCATTTTTCGCCCAATTATTTAACTTTTATGAACCACTACGAAACAGGCCTGGAACAGGTGTGCTTGGATTTGATACACAAACAAATTTTTGGCTTGCAGGTAGTCATAGGATGAGTGGAACTTTTAGAGAGCCAGTTTTTTTGGTTTCCTTACTTTTCCCTTGTTTTCTGGTTATCCATTACAAAGCTTTAAATTCCAAATTTTTCTATTTATTTTCTGGCTTTTTGTTCGGCTTAACTAAAAGCGAACTCGTCTTTATTTTCATTTTGATTTTATGTATTACTGAAATATTATTAAAAAATTTTAATCATAAAGTTATGATATTTTTGCTAGTATTTACTTCCTGTTTCTTTATTTCTATTCAAGAGTGTGACATAAGTCCCAGTAACATTGAATGCCCTCAATCTACTTCTAGCAGTAATCTAAACCCAATTGATATTACATTAGATAATCAAGCTTCAAGTCCAAATACATTTGAATATAATAATCAAGAAAGGCTTGATACTGTTTCTTTTACTTTAGAAAATTTAGATATGAATATGGGCTTTGGCTTTGATTCAACTAATGCAATATATACAAATTATTTGAGTCAGGATATAACAAATGAAATGTATTTAATTAATAGAACACTTCCAGAGTTTCTAAAAATTAGATACTTATCTAAATCATTTGGCACAGGAAGGTATTTTTTGACTTATGAAAATATCAATGTTCAGAACAATTTTTTATTCAACCTTTTTTCTATTGGCATGTTTTATCTAATTATTTTATTTCTTGTATTTATATATTTTCTAAAAACAAACTATATTACTGGTTTAAAAATAATTTTTTTAATGATTTGCATTTCTCTAGCTGCATATGAAGATTTATTACCAATATTTGGACTGTATTTAGGCCTAATGTTTACAATGGATAAAAATGCAAATAAATAATTTCTCTGCAGGACCATCAAAAATTCCCAAAACTGTGATTAAAGACATCTCAAGAGACATTATAGATTATAAAAAATTAGGTTACTCAGTACTTGAGGTATCACACAGAAGTGATGAATTTTCAAATATAATTATCAAAACTAAAGATTACCTTAAAGAATTTTTAGATATTCCTAGTCATTTTGAGATTATTTTTCTTCAAGGTGGTGCAACCTTTCAAAACACTTTTATTCCAGCAAATAACAGTTCAATAAATAATGATGTAGCTTTTTTGCTATCAGGAACATGGGGAAGGAAAACTTATGATGATTTTAATAACTACTTTAATTCAATAGTTCCTTCTATATCTCTTAAAGATCAATCTCTAGATGAAGTTGCTTATGAAATTAATAATCTTAAAGAAAATTATTTGTGTATAACCTCCAATGAAACCATTGAGGGATTGCAGATTAGAAAATTTGATAATTTCAAAAATAAAAAGTTAATTATTGATATGTCTTCAGACATATGTTCCTATAAATTTGATTGGGACAATATTGCATATATATATGCAGGAGCTCAAAAAAACTTAGGTATACCAGGAGTTACTTTATGTATTTTCGAAAAAGAATTTTCTAAAGAAAATAATTTAACCAGCTATTTAAATGCAGAAAATCATATCAAAAAAAACTCAGCATTTAATACACCACCTACTTTTTCAATTTATGTAATGATGAAAATCTTAGAATGGATTCAAGAAACTGGAGGCATGGATAATATTGAAAAAAATAATGTAAGAAAAGCAAGTTATTTGTATGATTTTTTAGATGAAAATAAAGATAAATTGGTATTAAATGTGCCAAAAGAATATAGAAGTTATTCAAATATAGTTTTTGATTTTAAAGACAAAAGCCACACACCATTATTTTTAAAGCAAAGTATTAATAATGGTTTTGTTGGCTTAAACGGGCATAGAAGTGTTGGCGGTATCAGGGTAAGTAACTACAATAGTATTGATTTAAAGATGATTGAAGACTTCACTAGGCATCTTTCTAATTTTTTATCAAATAATTAATTAAACAATGATTATTAACAATTTTGAAAAGTTAGAGGTATCAAATAAAGAACTCCTAGCGTATAAAACTCAACTAAATATTTTAGAAAATAAAAATGTCATCATTCCACATGAAGAAATAAAAAAAAATAATTATATTACTAAAGATATAATTTCTAATTCTTTAATTGTTCTTGGTGTTATTTTTCAATCAGTGGGTAAAGAAATTATCTGTAAAGATGAGACTTTTATTCTAGATGGACATCATAGATTTCAATTCATATTGGAAAATTCATTAAGTGAATACTTCAATGTAGTTTTACTTGACTTACATAATATTAAAATAGAGTCTTATAATTCAGAACTACTTATAGATCAAGATATATTTCTAGAAAAAATAGATTCAGAAAATATACTAACCAATAAGTTAAAATCTAACCTCTTTATTCAGGTTGAAGAGGAGAAATATTACTTTGAAAACTTTACAAGCATTAATGATCTCTATCGGTATAAAAAAGAGCTTATGGAAAACAACTTTATTTCACCAATTGCAAATGACGAGAAGACAATAAAAGTTAAGGTAAATTTTACCTCCCTCACTCATAGTGATTTTAGTAGAAATAATATTTTCCCACATAAGTCAACATGGATAACTCCAAGGTTTAATTAATAATGAAAGAATATAAAATTTGAATTGTACATACTTAATAAAAGAGATATGAATATATGAAAATTTGTCATGTCATTAATGACCTATCAAGAGGTGGAGCTGAAACACATCTACTTTCTTTAGTTGAGCTACAGATTCGACACGGTAATGAAGTTAATGTATTACTGCTTGGAAGAGATCAAGATCATTTTGTATCTTTAGAAAATGATTTTGTTGAATTAGGCATAAAACTAAAACGTCTTAATGGTCCAAAAAAATTACAAGGTCTAAATCCATTCTCAATCATTGCAGCATCTCGATATTTTAGTAATCAAAAATTTGATATTGTTCATACCCATTCACCAAGAAGTGATTTCCTTGTTTATATTTCACAGAAGATTTCTAATAAAATTAATAAACGAATAGTTTCGATTCATGGAAAGTACGGCACATACCTGCAGGGTAATAAGTATGTCGACATTCTAAGAAAGTCTTTTATTAAAAAGCAGGCTAAAATTTGGCTAAGTGCAGATAATGTTATTGTCATATCTGACAGCATAAAAGATTGGCTAAATTCCTTAAATTCTTCAATAAAACCCGTAGTTATTCCTTATGGGCTAAGTAATCAAGATCTAGAAATTAATTTCACAAATAATAATATAGGTTTTTTAGGAAGATTAAATAAAAATAAAGGAATAGAAGATTTGGTTACTGTTTTTAATTCCATAACTTATGAACATAGTTTAGATAATTCACAATTAACTCTTTCTATTGGAGGTGTTGGCACAGATAGTTATGTTAAGAATTTACAAAGAACATCAACAGATAAAAATATTAAATTTCTTGGATATGTAAAAGATAGATATAAATTTTTTAAATCTTTGAGTATCTTTGTTTTTCCATCATACTCAGAAGGCCTAGGTCTAGTATTGCTAGAGGCAATGTCATACGGAGTTCTCTGTATTGCTAGAGATGTTGCCCCAATGAATAAAATAATTAATCATGAAGATAATGGTTTTTTGTTTACTGATAATGACGAGCTTGAAACAATCATTGAAACAGCCTTAAAATTGAGTCAAAACGAAAAAACTCAAATTATTAAAAATGCTCTTAATACAATAGAAAATTCATACAGTATAATTCAAATGTATTCGAGTATAGAAAAAATTTATAGCAGTTAATAATTATGGTTTTTAATCACACTGAGGTAGAAAAAAAATGGCAGGAACAGTGGCATAACCAGCGGCTAGCAAGTTGCGATGTGTCTGTTAAGAAAGATAATTTTTATAATCTTTGCATGTATCCTTACCCATCTGGAGACTTACATATGGGTCATATAAGAAACTATACAATTGGTGATGTCATTACACGATACAAGAAAAAAAATGGTTTTAATGTGCTTTCTCCCATGGGGTGGGATTCATTTGGTCTTCCAGCAGAAAATGCAGCAATCAAAACTGGAATACACCCAAAAAAATTTACTGAGGAACGCATAGGCAATATGAAAAGTCAGATAAAAAGATTAGGGTCGCTATATGATTGGAACAAAGAAGTGGCAGCTCATGATAAGGACTACTACAGGTGGACACAATACTTATTTATAAAACTATTTGAAAATGGCCTTGCGTATAAAGAGGACGCTCCAGTGAACTGGTGTACATCATGTAAAACCGTATTAGCAAATGAACAGGTAATTGAAGGATGCTGTGAAAGATGTGATGCAACTGTAGAGCAAAAAAACTTAAATCAATGGTTTTTTAAAATTTCTGAATATTCCGAAGAACTTCTTCAAGGACTAGATGAGATAGGAGATTGGCCATCAAATGTCAAAGCTATGCAAGAAAATTGGATTGGTAAATCCCAAGGAGTAGAATTTAATCTTAATATTTTAGATACAGATTTAAATTTTGAAGTATTTACAACTCGGCTTGATACATTATACGGAATGACTTTTGCGGTTCTAGCTCCGGAACATAATTTAGTTAGTCAAATTCTTAAGACTTCTCCAAATTCAGAAGAGATAGAAGAATATATATCAAAATCAAAATCAAAATCAGAATTTGAAAGAATGTCAATCTCTAAAGAGAAAACTGGTATTAATACTGGCCTGTTTGTTTCAAATCCAATTAATGGAAAGAAAGTTCCATTATGGATTGCCGATTATGTTTTAGTTAATTATGGTACAGGTGCAATAATGGCTGTACCTGGCCATGATGAACGAGACTATGAATTCGCAAAGGTTTATGATATTGATATTTTACAAGTAATCATTGACGAAAAAAAATCTATAAATATTGATAATGAGCCGTTTAGCGATAAAGGTATATTGATTAATTCTGGAGATTATAACAATTTAAAATCTCATGATGAAGCATCTGAAGCGATTTTAAAACAGCTTTCTGACAATGGAATAGGAGAGAAAAAAACAACATTTAGGTTAAGAGATTGGCTTATTAGTCGTCAGAGGTATTGGGGTTGTCCAATACCGGTAATTAACTGCAGTAAGTGTGGTTTAGTTGCAGAAAGTCTTAATAACTTACCAGTTCTATTGCCTGATATTGATGATTATAAAAATTCTGAAGATTCACCCCTTGCAAAGAGTAAAGATTTTATTAGTACAAACTGTCCTAAATGTGGTGACCAATGTACAAGGGAGACTGATACCATGGATACATTTGTTGACTCATCATGGTATTTTTTAAGATTTTTAGATTCAAACAATACAAATAAACCATTTGATAAAGAGATAGTTAATGACTGGTTACCAATTAACCAATATATTGGCGGGGTAGAGCATGCGATATTGCATTTACTATATTCAAGGTTTTTTGTAAAAGCATTGAGAGATATTGGAATGCTTAATGTCAATGAACCTTTTCAAAACTTATTTAGCCAAGGAATGATTAACTTTGGTGGCTTAAAAATGTCTAAATCAAAAGGAAACATTGTTGATCCTGAGTCATACTTCACAACACATGGTGCCGATGCTTTAAGATTGTATATACTTTTCATGGCACCACCTAGTGATGGAGTAGAGTGGAATGATGGCGGAATAGAGGGTACGAAAAGATTTTTAAATAAGTTATGGGATAATTTTGAAAAATTATCTTTATTTGAAATTACTGAACAAAATGAATTAGATTCAGACATTATTAGAAAAATTAATCAGACAATATTTACTATTACGAAACATCTTGATAAATTTGAATTTAATACAGCCGTATCTGATCTAATGAAATTAAATATTGAATTAACAAAATTTTTAAATTCAACAACAAAGATATCCAAGGAAACAAAAGAATATATTATTTTTAACATTTGTAGCCTTTTGTATCCTTTTGCGCCTCATGTGTCGTCAGAGCTATACCATCTATATACAAATAGAAATATTTCTGAATTTTCCTGGCCAAATTTTGACGAAGCGAATTTAACCAATCCAACTTATGAATTAGTTGTACAAATAAATGGTAAGAAGAAGCATACAAAAGTAATTAACACAGGCACTTCACAAGCAGATGCGGAAAAAATTTGTGAACTAGAATTTGAGATAGATACAAAAAACTATAAAAAAATTATTTTTGTAGAAGATAAGATTATAAACTTTATTGGATAATGACTTACTTAATTGTCACCGACACACTTATAGATAACTTAGAAAGTTTAGACTTAGATTTACAATATCAAAAGATATCTAAAGATGAACTTAATCTAAATGAACAAAGTGCATTGTTTAATGATGATTTTTATAAATTTGTTAATGATGCATACTTTACCTATAAAAACCTTCAGGATAGTAAATACAATTTTTCTTCAAAATATATATTTCAAATTAAAAAATCTAATCTTCAAAAATTTCAAGATATTGATGAATTAATAGTTATACATAATACCTTTAAAAAAAAAGATAAATTTCCATGGGATTTGTCTAATATAATTTTTAGCAAAAATAAAAATTTAGATTTAGAGTTATTGAACTATTTTTCGCATAAAGAAACCAACTTTAGAAACTTTTTTAGTTTTTTTTCTAAAGAAATATTCAGACTTAAGTTATTAGTTAATACAAATCCCGATGATGTGTCTGAAATATTAAATGAAAAAAAAGACTACAAATATGAAAAAGCAGATAATATTTTAAAAAAACTAGATAATACCAATTTAGATTTTGCAATTAAGTTAATTTATAAATTAGAAGAAAAAATGATAAATTCTTCATACAGTCAGGAAAATTCAAAAAGATTTATAATTGCTGTTAAGCAAAAATTACAAGTTTGAAATTTTTGACTTATTTCTGTCTCTAAACTTTTTGTTAATAATACCTTTTGAAAATGCAATGTCTAAGGACTTTAAAGCTTGATTTTTTGATTCAGGCGAGATATCTTCTCTTTCTAATATTTTTAAAGTTGTTTTCAACTCACTTTTTAATGCCTTATTTCTAACATTTCTTTTAGAATCTTGTCGAATTCTTTTCTTTTGTGAATTAATATTTGCCATGTAAAACCTTTCAGTATATAAGATATTAACTTGATAAATATGCTACATAATAAAAATCTAAGAAATATTTCAATAATTGCTCATGTTGATCATGGTAAGTCAACCTTGGCTGATAGGTTTATTGAAATGTCTGGATTAATAAAACCCGGTGAACATGTTGATCAAATTCTTGACAGTATGGACCTAGAAAGAGAGAAGGGGATTACAATTAAATCACAGCCAATTAGGCTTCAGTTTAATGAACTGACACTCAACCTAATTGACACTCCAGGACATGTTGATTTTTCTTATGAAGTTTCTAGAGCATTAATTGCATGCGATGGAGCTATATTATTAGTTGATGCTACTCAGGGAATCCAAGCACAAACATTTGCGCATTCCTATGCTGCAATAGAAGCTGGACTAGAAATTATACCAGTTTTAAATAAAATTGATTCCATAGATGCTGATATTGAAAATGCTACAAAACAGATATTTAACTTAATTGGATCTAATGAAAATGAAATATTTCAAATATCAGCAAAAACCGGTGAGGGTGTTGAAAATTTATTGCTTGAAATTCCTAATCTTATATCCCCCCCAGAAAAGAAAACGGAAGGTGTTAATGCATTAATATTTGACTCTTTCTTTGATTCATATAGGGGTGTTGTTGCATCCGTTAGAGTGTTTGGTGATGAAATAAATTTAGGACAAAAACTAAAATTAGTCAACTCTAGCTATTCATTTAATCCATCTGAAATGGGTTATTTTGATTTAGACTTTTTACCCACTAAAAGTTTAAATACTGGCGAAGTTGGATATATCATTACTGGTGCAAAAGATCTTTCACAAATTAGAGTTGGTGATACTTTAGTTTCTGATGAAGATGATAAGCCAATTGTAGTTTCTGGTTACAAAGAACCGCAACCAACTGTTTTCTCAAGTATATTTCCATCAGACTCCGATGATTACTCAAAATTAAGAGATTCTTTAGACAAGTATGTGCTTAATGATGCAAGCTTTTTCTATGAGCCTGAAACTTCATCTGCTTTTGGGTTTGGCTTTAGGTGTGGTTTTCTAGGTTTACTTCATCTAGAGATAGTTATTGAGCGATTAGAAAGAGAGTTTGATTTATCTTTAATTGTTACACCTCCATCTGTTGAATTCATGTTAATAAGAAACAATGACGAGGAAATAATTATAAGAAACCCAAGTGAAATTGAAAAGTATACGGATATAAAAAAAATTAAAGAAAAGTATTGTGAAATAAATTTACTATTTCCAAAAGAATACCTTGGTCCAATTATGCAGCTATTAAGTGAAAAGCGGGCAGTGCAAGAAGATATAAATTATTTAAGTACAACAATGGTAAAAATTAAATACAAGCTTCCCCTACTAGAATTAGTAACTGGGTTTTACGATAATTTAAAATCTATTTCTCAAGGGTTTGCATCTTTAGATTATGAAATTTTAAATTTTCAAGATGGTAATCTTGCAAAATTAGATATTTTGGTTAATGGTCAAATTATTGATTCTTTTAGTTCAATTCTTGCAAAGGAAAATGCAGAATTTGTCGGTAGAAACAGAGTAAAAAAGTTATCAGAATTGATTCCAAGACAACAATTTGATATTCCAATACAAGCAGCAGTGGGATCAAGAATTATAGCTCGTGAAACTATAAAAGCACTTCGTAAAGATGTTACTGCAAAATTGTATGGTGGAGATATTACTAGAAAAAGAAAACTTTTAGAAAAGCAAAAAGATGGTAAGAAGAAGATGAGACAAATAGGAAAAGTTAATGTTCCTAAAGAAGCTTTTCGGGATTTTCTTAAGCAATAATGTTTATTCCAACCGTTTACACACCTGATGTTGATATCCAAAATAATAAAGTTGATCTTACCGAATCAAAGTTACATCATATAAAGAATGTTCTCAGAATAGAAGAAAATAGTTACATTAATATATCAAATGGTAAAGGGCACATAATGTTTGGCAATCTCAAAGGAGACTTTGTTTTAATTGAAAATGTAAAAGAGTTTCAAAAACCAAATCATATAAAAATTTTCATTCCTTTTTTAAGGGAAAAATATAGGTTTAGGTATTTAATTGAAAAATTAGTTGAACTGAACGCATCTGAGATCCACATTGGAATAACTCAAAATACACAAAAAATTAATATTAAAAATGAAAAAATTGAGTCTTGGGTTGTATCTGCTATTGAGCAATCCGGATCACCATTTTATCCAAAAATAAGATTTTCAAAATATATAGATTTTGATTTATTTGATACATGTTTTGATATTTCAGGTGAACATATTACAAGCAATACTAAAAATATAACTAATTTTGCAATAGGTCCTGAAGGTGGTTGGTCTAATGAAGAACTTAAAAATTTTAAGTTCAAATTTATGCTTTCAGAATTTAATTTAAGAAGTGAAACAGCAGCTATAACTGCATTATCATTAACGATGTAGGTTAAATGAGTAGTAAATCAGTATTTGAGTTAATTTTATCAGGTGAAATTGAGTCTGAAATAATTTATCAAGACGATGAAATTTTTGCTATTAACGATATCAATCCCGTAGCAAGAGTTCATATATTAGTTATTCCAAAAAAGAAAATTGAAACGATCAATGATTTAAAAGACACAGATGCAAATTTAGCTGGAAAA
>Ga0181422_1000196_pt1 | contig 19133 bp, 18 predicted proteins | sample 45SPOviralmetaG_FD_130147 | JGI IMG/M metagenome (GOLD analysis project Ga0181422, IMG submission 130147) | Marine viral communities from the oligotrophic San Pedro Time Series (SPOT) site, San Pedro Channel, CA, USA - 45 SPOT_SRF_2013-07-18 | ecosystem: Environmental > Aquatic > Marine > Strait...
AAACTGCATCTCTTTTTTCAGCTGCTACAAAAACTGGTGCTTGTATTTCTAGTAGCAACGAGAAAGAAAAAAAAGCTTTAGAGTCTTATGGAAGAAACTTAGGTTTGGCCTTTCAAATTGCTGATGATGCACTTGATTACTATGCAAAAGAAAAGTTTTTTGGAAAGATGATTGGAAAAGATTTTTTTGAAGGAAAAGTTACTCTTCCATTAATTACTATTTTTCAAAAAGGTAATGAAGAAGAAAAAGAATTCTTAACTGAAATAATGAAAAAAGAAAAGAGAACTGAAGAAGACTTTAGTGAAGTGCTTGCATTGATTAATAAATATAAAGCTGTAGAAACAAGTTTAAAAAAAGCAGAATATTTTGTTAACGTGTCTTACGACTCTTTAGCTATTTTTCCTGATAGTGAAGATAAAAAAATCTTACAAAATTTAACTAGTTTTAGTTTGAATAGATCATTTTAAGGGTAGAGAATTTCTTTATTCCATTTACCGTTAGTATTTTTATAAATTAATCTTTCGTGTATCCTTCCTTCTCCGTCTACCCAAAATTCAATTTCGTCAGGCATGAGTCTCCAGCCTGACCAATGTGGTGGTCTTGGAACGTTATTTTCATCAGGATATTTTTTTTCAAATTCTTTAATTTTGTTTAAAAATGTTTCCCTTTTATCTAAAATTTGAGATTGAGAGGATGCCCACGCACTAATTCTATTTTTATAGGGTCGTGAATAATAATAATCATCTGCTTCTTTTGAGGTTACCTCTTCAACTTTTCCTAATACTCTCACTTGACGTCTTAAGCTCTTCCAATGAAAACACATTGCGGCTTTTTGATTTGCTTTTAATTCTCCACCCTTTTTACTATTAAAATTTGTATAAAAAACAAATCCTTTATCACTCAAACCCTTGAGAAGAACCATCCTTACATTAGGTTGATTATTTTTGTCAGAAGTGGCAATTGCAACGGCATTAGGATCATTAATTTCCTTTTCTTCGGCTTTAGAAAACCATTTTTTGAATAATTCTATCGGATTTTCCAAGTCATCAAAACAATTGTCTAGACCAAGTGAATTTTTGCCATTTTTTTGATTCATATATTCTTTAAAATAAACTATACATTAATTAACAATGTCTTTTAATACTTTTGGAAAAATATTTAGATTTACTACATGGGGGGAGTCCCATGGGCCTGCAATAGGTTGTGTAGTGGATGGATGTCCTCCAAATATTCCATTATCAGAAAAAGATATTCAGACTGATATGGATAGAAGAAGGCCAGGACAATCAAAATTTACTACTCAAAGAAAAGAGCCAGATAAGGCAATTATACTTTCCGGGGTTTTTGAAGGCAAAACAACTGGAACACCTATTTCGATTATTATTTATAATGAAGATAAAAAATCTAGAGACTATGAGTCAATTAAAAATAAGTTTAGACCAGGTCATGCTGATTTCACTTATTTTCACAAATATGGTATTAGAGATTTTAGAGGTGGAGGAAGACAATCCGCAAGAGAAACTGCCTGTAGAGTAGCTGCAGGTGCAGTTGCGAGGATTGTTTTAAAAAAAATTATTGGCTCAAAATTTAATGTAATTGGGGCTGTTACTCAGTTAGGTTTAATGTCTTGTGATAAATCAAACTGGAAAGATGCTGAAATAAGAAAAAATCCTTTTTTCTGTCCTGATAAAAAATCTGTAAAACTCTGGGAAGAGTATTTGCTAGCAGTTAGAAAAGCTGGATCTTCATGTGGAGCAGTAATCGAATTAAGAGCAACTGGAATTCCTGTTGGTTTAGGAGCTCCAATATATTCAAAATTAGATACTGATATTGCTGCTGCACTAATGAGTATAAATGCTGTTAAAGGTGTTAACATTGGGTCAGGAATGAATGCTGCTTTCTTAAGTGGTGAAGAGAACTCTGATGAGATGAACAAAAAATCTGGTAAAGTCAAATTTAAAACTAATCATGCCGGTGGTATTTTAGGAGGTATTTCATCTGGGCAAGATATTGTAGCTTCATTCGCTGTAAAACCTACTTCATCTATTTTAACTAGTAGGGACACTATAGATAAAAAAGGAAAGAATACAAAAATTTCTGTAAAAGGCCGTCACGATCCTTGTGTAGGAATTAGAGCAGTACCTATTGGTGAAGCAATGATAAATTGTGTATTACTGGATCATTTATTAATGCACAGAGCTCAGTGTGGTTAATTTGAGATCTTATTTTTATTTTTAGCTAAAATTATGTTTGAATTTAAAGTCTCTTCGACTTTATCTACGATAGACTCACTATCCAAGCCAGCTGTTTCGTACATTTTTTCGGGTGAGTCTTGATCAATGAATATATCTGGTAATATCATAGATCTAAATTTTAACCCTCTATCAAACACACCTCTATCAGAAAGTAATTGCATAACATGTGATCCGAAACCACCAATAGAGCCTTCTTCAATAGTAATTAAAACTTCATGATTAGTAGCCACTTCCATTATTAATTTTTCATCTAAAGGTTTAGCAAATCTTGCATCGATTATTGTACAGTCAATTCCTTTTTCAAGAAGTTTCTTAGAAGCTTTTTTACATTCATTTAATCTTGTACCAAAATTTAATATAGCTACTTTTTTTCCTTCTTTAATTATTCTACCTTTTCCTATTTCTAAGATTTCATTAATAGATGGTAGCTCAATACCAATACCGTTTCCTCTTGGGTATCTAAAAGCTGAAGGGCGGTCATTAATAGTTACTGATGTGTTAATCATTTTAACAAGCTCTGCTTCATCGCTGGCTGCCATAACTACAAAATTAGGTAAGGTTGATAAATAAGTTATATCAAAAGACCCTGCATGAGTTGGTCCATCTGCACCGACTAGTCCAGCTCTATCTATAGCAAACCTAACAGGTAAAGATTGTATGGCAACATCATGAACTACTTGATCATAAGCTCTTTGTAAAAAGGTAGAATATATAGCCGCGTAAGGTTTGTAACCTTCAGTTGCTAATCCTGCAGCAAAAGTTACTGCATGTTGCTCTGCTATTCCTACATCAAAAGTTCGATCAGGAAATCTTTTTTGGAACAAGTTCAATCCAGTTCCTGATGGCATTGCACCAGTAATACCGACGATTTTTGTATCCTGATCTGCATGCTTAATCAATGTCTCAGCAAAAACTTTGGTATAAGATGGAATAATAGATTTGGATTTTATTTGTTCTCCGGTTGAGATATTAAATTTAGAAACCCCATGATATTTGTCACCTGAATCTTCGGCAGGTTTATATCCCTTACCTTTTTGTGTTCTTACATGAATTAATACGGGTCCTTGATGATTGGAATTTTTAACATTTTCGAAAATTTGAACCAAATTGTTAACATCGTGCCCATCTACTGGTCCAACATAATAAAAACCTAATTCACTAAATAATGTTCCACCTGTCACAATGTTTCTTAGTAAATCTTCTGCTTTTCCAGCTTTTTGACTAAACCTTTTTGAAAAGGATGAAATAATCATTTTAATTGTTTCTCTTAAACTAAAGTACAGTTTTCCTGATAGCAACTTAGCCAAATAATTACTCATTGCTCCTACGGGTCTTGCAATTGACATATCATTATCATTTAAAACTACAATTAATTTAGATTTTAAAGCTCCAGCATTATTCATAGCTTCGTATGCCATCCCTGCGCTCATTGCACCATCTCCAATAACAGCTACAACGTTATTGTTATTATTTGATAATTTTTTTGCTACAGCCATTCCAAGTGTTGATGAAATAGATGTCGAACTATGAGCTGCACCAAAAGGATCATATTCACTTTCTGCACGTTTTGTAAATCCAGACAAACCTCCGCCTTTACGAAGAGTTTTTATTTTATCTCTTCGACCTGTGATTATTTTATGTGGGTAGCATTGATGACTTACATCCCATACTAATTTGTCTTTTGGTGTATCAAAGACATAATGAAGAGCTATTGTTAATTCTACAACACCTAAACCCGCTCCTAAATGTCCGCCAGTTTCAGATACTACATCTATTAACTCATCTCTTAGTTCGTTAGAGATTTGTTTTAAATCATTTTTTTTAAATTTTCTTAAGTCTGCAGGAAAATTTATTTGCTTTATCAGTCTTCCCATTAAAAATTTCTCTCTAAAATAAATTCAATTGTATTAATTAAATCTTTCGCTTTTTTTCCATGTTTTTTTAATTTAAGCAATATTTTTTTCTTCAGCATAAATGCGTACATATATGCTTTTTTTTCACCAATTAAATTAAGTAAAGATGATTTTCCTTTTTTAAGATCTTTTTTAACTGGTTTGCCAACTAATTTTTTTGACCCTTTAATATCAAGAAAATCATCAGCTAATTGAAATAATAATCCAATCTCTTCCCCAAGATTACTTAAAAATAATTTTTCTTTTTTATTTTTGTTTGCAATCACACCTACTGCATACAAACAAAAATTAAATAATTTTCCAGTTTTTTTCTTTTGCATATCAACTATTTGATTAAAATTTTTTTTTTTTTTTTCAAATTTTAGGTCTAGCTCTTGTCCACCGGCTATACCTGTATGTCCAGAACAATTAGCTAAAGAATTTATAATTTCATTTTTAAATTTTGATTTAAGTAGATATTTTTTATCAGTAATTATTTCAAAAGCTAAAGTTAATAAAGAACTTCCTGCTAAAACTGCTGAGGCCTCTCCATATTTTATATGAGTTGAGGGTTTACCTCTTCTTGTAGAATCATTATCCATACATGGCAAGTCATCGTGGATAAGTGAATATGAATGAATACATTCAACCGCTGCACAAACATTGATTAAATTTTTTTCAGAGATATTAAACATTTTTCCTACGTCAAAAATAATTGTAGATCTTATTTTTTTTCCTCCAGAAACTACTCCATATTTCATCGGCTGTACTAGTAATGATTTTCTTTGATTTTTTAAAAATTTAATTAAAAATTTATCAATCTTTTTTGCGTTCTTGGTCAGTTTTTTTTTAATCATTTGATTTTAACAATTTTTTCGATGAAATTTCTTTAAATTTTTTTTTGAACAAATTATCAATATGTTTATTTAAGTGGATTAATCGTTGATAGTCATTTAAAGAGTCGTTTAAATCAATATCTTGGCCCTCTAGTTTAATTAAAATCACGTCAATTTCATCTCTTGCTTCTTTTATTGATTTACTTTTGATATCTTGTGGAATATTTTCAATTTTCATCTAATAAATAATTACATTATGAAAAATAGTTATTCAAATATATTTCCTTTTAATAAAAAAATACTCAACAAAACCATTAAACTCTTGAATAAAAAGAGTATTGTTTGCCTCCCAACAGAAACTGTGTACGGATTGGCTGGAAATGCTTACTCTAAAGTGGCTGTATCAAAAATTTTTAATTTAAAAAAAAGACCAAAATCTAACCCGCTGATTATCCATTATCATGATATTAATCAGATTTCTGAAGATGTTTGCCTGAGCAAAAATTTCAGGAAATTATATAAAAAATTTTGTCCAGGACCTATTACATTTATTTTAAAAAAAAATAAAAAATCTAGAATTAATCATAAGGCCTGTGCAAAATTAAAAACTCTAGCTATAAGATTTCCAAAACATAAAGTGGTGAGAACAATATTAAAAAATATTAATTACCCCCTTGCAATGCCTAGTGCAAATATGTCTTCTGGAGTAAGTCCTGTTTCAGCATTCGATGTGTATGAAGAATTTAAAAAAAAAGTACAACTAATTATTGACGGAGGTCAATCTAAAATTGGTATCGAGTCTACTGTTGTTGACTTAACAGAAAAACCAAAAATATTAAGACCAGGAATAATTAATACTTCTGATATTGAAAAAATTTTAAAATTAAAAATTAAGAAAAAAGTCAATACTTCAAAAATTAAATCTCCAGGTATGATGAAAAAACATTATTCTCCTGGAATACCAATATTAATTAATCAAAAAAAATTTGATAATAAAAGTGCTTTTATATACTTAGGAAAAAAATTTAAATATAAAAAAAATTTTTTTAGTTTAAGTTTTGACTCTAATTTAAAAAAAGCTGCGTCAAATTTATATAAGACTTTTAGATTAATTAAAAAACATGGTTACAAAAAAATACAAATTGCTAAAATACCTTATAGAGGAATAGGTTTAGCAATAAATGATAGAATAAAAAGAGCAGCTAACTATAAATGAAATTGGAAGTTAAAAATTTAGTAAAAAAATTTGATTCTACTGTAGCCGTCAATAATATAAGTTTCATAATTGAAAAAAATAAAACTGTGGGGCTTCTTGGTCCAAATGGTTGTGGAAAAACAACTTCTATAGGCATGATGTTAGGTTTGATCACACCTACTAGTGGACAAATTTTTATAGATGGAATTGCTCTTGATACAAAAAACAGGATTGAATTGTTAAGCCTAATGAATTTTGCATCTCCGTATATTGAATTACCAAAAAAATTAACTGTAAAACAAAATCTTGAAATCTACGCAAGATTATACGGTGCTAAAAATATTTTAGATAGAGTATTAGAAATGGCTGAGGATTTAAATCTAAAAAAATTTTTAGATAAAAAAACAGGTGAACTTTCATCAGGACAAAAAAATAGAGTTTCTCTAGCAAAGTCTTTAATTAATAAACCAAAATTACTATTTCTTGATGAGCCAACAGCAAGCCTAGATCCCGATATAGGAGATTTTATAAGAGCTTATTTGGAAAAATATAAAGAGAATAATGATATTACAATATTGTTGGCTTCTCACAATATGAAAGAAGTTGAAAGGTTATGCAGCAGTATTATTATGATGAAGCAAGGTGAAATTGTAGATGAAGGAACTTGTGATGAGATTATAAAAAAACATGGTAGAAAATCCTTAGAAGATACCTTTTTAAAAATTGCTAGGAGTGAGAATGAGTTGGAATAAAATTTTTGCTCTTAGTTTAAGACATATTTATTTAATAAAAGGATCTTTTCCTAGAATTTTAGATTTAATTTACTGGCCAACAATTCAAATATTTCTTTGGGGTTTTATATCAAAATTTTTTACCATGAATTCAACTTATTATGAAAATACAGTGGGAGTCATACTGAGTGCTGCAATACTTTACGATTTTTTATTTAGATCTAGTATTAGTTATAATATGATGTTTTTAGAGGAAATTTGGAGTAGAAATTTTACAAATTTATTTATCGCTCCAATAAGATTGAGTGAAATAATTACGGCGCTAACTATTACTGCAATTTTTAGAACTTTGTTAGGACTTGTCCCGGCAGCACTTATAGCTATACCTCTTTTTGGAGTATCGGTTTTTAAATTAGGTCTGCCTTTAATATTTTTATTAATAACATTATATATATTTGGAGTCACACTCGGACTGCTAGTAACTTCAGGCCTTCTTAGATATGGGCCCTCGTTTGAAAATATAGCTTGGGCAAGTCTATTTTTTTTGGCTCCTTTAGGGTGTATTTATTACCCACTAGAAATTTTGCCAGATTGGTTGCAACCTATTGCTCAGATACTTCCTTTGGTACACATCTTTGAGGAAATGAGAAATATATTGATTAATAATATCATTAATTACTCTCAAATCTTGAAAGCAATTATAATATCGTTAGTTTATTTCATGTTAGCTGTTTTGACATTTTATATCTCTTACAGTGGGGCAAGAAAAAGAGGTACATTAATTAATATGGGTGAATAATAGAATAATGAAAATAATTGATTGCTTTATGTACTTTGACGAAGATTTAGTTTTAGAAATAAGATTAAATACTCTTAATGAAATAGTTGATAGATTCGTAATATGTGAAGCAACAAGAGATCATGCGGGTAATAAAAAAGATTTAAAGTTTAACATAGATAAATTCACAAAGTTTAAAGATAAGATAGATTACATAATTGTTGATGATATGCCATTAGAAGTTAAATCTAATAGGAAAAACTGGCATGAAAACCACATGAGAGATCAGTTTCAAAGGAATGCTTTAGAAAGGGGGTTAAAAAAATGTAACCCAGAAGATTGGATTATGATATCAGATATTGATGAAATTCCTGATCCCAAAAGAATAAGAGATTTTAATATCAAAAATAAATATGCATGTTTTTTACAAAAAAACTTTCAATCCAAAATTAATTTATTGAATATGAGCGAAGATTTTTGGCCAGGAACAAAGATTTGTCAAAAAAAAAATTTAAAATCTCCCCAATGGCTTAGAAATATTAAAATTAAAAAAAAACCTTTTTGGAAACTTTTCAGTGATAGACAACCGCAGCTTATTAAAGATGCTGGATGGCACTTTAGTTTTTTAAAGAAACCCGAGTCAATTATAAAAAAAATTAGATCTTATTCTCATCAAGAATTTAACACACCTAAATTTACAAATAAAAATACTATTGAAGAAAAAATATCTAATGGTGAAGATTTGTTTGAAAGGAATATAAAATATAAAGCTATTGAAATAGATAAAAGTTTTCCAAAATATATAATTAATAATAAAGAAAAATTAAAATACTGGATTGTATGAAATTTGGTGCGCCGGATAGGAGTCGAACCCATAACCTCCGGAGCCGAAATCCGGCGCTCTATCCAGTTGAAGCTACCGGCGCATGTTTACAATTTAGATTAATTTATGAATAACACAATAAAATTATCAATTAACACTGAAAACAAGGGAAAAAGATTAGATATCTTTTTATCACAAGAAATCAAAGCATTTACTAGATCATATTTAAAAAAACTAATTGAAAAAAATAAAGTAAAAATAAATCAATTCGTTGTTACGTCTCCTGCCACAAAAGTAAAGATACATGATAAAATAGTAATAAATATTGGTGAAAAAAAAAAACAACATATTCTTCCTAGTGATATTAAGCTTGAAATAATTTTTGAAGACAATGACATATTAGTAATCAACAAACCTAAAGGAATGGTTGTTCATCCAGGAGCAGGTAATAATGAAAAAACTTTAGTGAATGCACTTCTGTATAAATATAAAAATACTTTATCTAATATAAACGGTATTTTAAGACCTGGAATTGTTCATAGGATTGATAAAGAAACTAGTGGATTACTTGTAATAGCAAAAAATAATTTATCTCATGCAAATCTTGGAAAACAATTTAGCGATCATACTATTGAAAGAAAATATCAATGTTTAGTTTGGGGAGTGGTTAGACCTTTAAATGGAAGAGTTGAAACTTTAATATCTAGAAGTAAAAAAAATAGACAGTTAATGACTGTGAGCGATGTTAATGGAAAAAAAGCTATTACTAATTACAAAACTTTAGAAGTTTATAACATTAAAGACATACCAAGAATTAGTTTGTTGGAGTGTGAATTAGAAACTGGAAGAACGCATCAAATTAGAGTTCACTTAAAATATAAAGGAGCATCTTTACTGGGAGACAAACAATATGGTAGGAAAAATATTAAATTCAAAAAAATTAATAAAGATTTTTTTAATAAATTAAATGATTTAAATGGGCAAGCCTTACACGCTCAAACTTTAGGCTTTGTTCATCCAACAAAAAAAAAATTAATAAAATTTAAATCTAAATTACCTAATGACTTTAAAAAGATGCTAGATTTACTTAATAATCTGAGTGGTTGAAGATTAAAAATTAATATATAATTATAATATCATGAGTGATAAAAATCGGATAAGCAACCTACCGTCACCTTCTGCTGGAGGTTTGTCGATATATCTTGCGCAAATTAAGAAGTTTCCAATGCTTGATGCAGAAGAAGAATATATGCTTGCCAAAAATTGGCGAGAAAATGGAAATTTACAATCTGCCCATAAACTTGTTACTAGTCATTTAAGATTAGTAGCTAAGATTGCAATGGGATACCGCGGATATGGTTTGCCAGTCAATGAACTTATATCTGAAGGGAATTTAGGTTTAATGCAAGCTGTTAAAAAATTTGATCCTGAAAAAGGATTTAGACTAGCTACTTATGCCATGTGGTGGATTAAAGCTGCTATACAAGAATACGTTCTTAGATCTTGGAGCTTAGTAAAAATGGGAACAACAACAGCTCAAAAAAAACTTTTTTTTAATTTAAAAAAAATTAAAAATCAAATTGCTGCTCGTCAAGATGGTGATTTAAGAGATGATCAAGTAAAAGAAATTTCAAAAAGACTGGATGTTGATTCTCATGAAGTGATTAATATGAATAGACGTATGATGGGTCAAGAAAAATCTCTTAATGATCCAATTAAAAATGGAGAGTCCGATGAATGGCAAGATTGGTTGGTTGATGAAAGTCTAGATCAGGAATTAATCATTTCTCAAAAACAAGAGTACGATGATAAAAAAGAATTATTAAATAATGCTATGAAAATTTTAAATGATAGAGAAAAAGAAATAATTACTGCTCGAAGACTCTCTGAAAAACCGAACACATTAGAAGAATTAAGTAAAAAATATAAAATTAGTAGAGAGAGAATTAGGCAAATCGAAACTAGAGCATTTGAAAAATTACAAAAATCAATGATTAATGCTAGTAAGTCTAAAAATTTATTACCTGCGAATTAAATTTTAAAAGGATCTTCAACTAAAATTGTGTCATCTCTTTCAGGACTTGTTGATATGCTAGATATTCTTGCTCCAATAAAATCTTCTATAGCATGGATGTATCTTTTTGCATTATCAGGTAAATCTTTAATATTTCTTATACCTTGTGTTTTAGTCTTCCAGCCTGGAAAAATTTTATATATTGGCTTAATATTGAATTGGTCTTTAGAAGCTGCTGGCAAATAATCTAATTTTTTTCCATTAAGTTCATATTCAACACACATTTTAATTTCATCAAGTTCATCTAAGACATCTAATTTAGTTAGAGCTATTCCATTAATTCCGGAAATCTTAATCGTTTGACGCACAAGAACTCCATCAAACCAACCACATCTTCTTTTTCTAGCTGTAACAGTTCCAAATTCTTTTCCTCTTCTTCCTAAGGTTTCACCAATCTCATCATCTAACTCAGTAGGAAACGGTCCGCTCCCTACTCTAGTTGTGTAAGCTTTTGTTATTCCTAACACATAACTTATTTTATTTGGACCTGAACCTGAGCCTGTGGCTGCCATAGCAGGAACAGTATTTGATGATGTTACATAAGGATAAGTCCCGTGGTCTACATCTAAAAGAATGCCTTGTGCACCTTCAAACAAGATTTTTTTTCGTTCATTATTAAATTGATCTAGTTTTAACCATACTGGTTGAGCAAATTTTAAAATTTCAGGAGCTAACTCCATTAATTGTTTTTTTACATCATTTTTTTCAAAAATTTTCTTATTAAGACCTTTTCTTATTGCATTATGGTGTAATAGTACATTTTCTAATCTATTGTCTAAATTACTCTCTGACCTTAAATCCATAACTCTAATAGATCGCCTTCCAACCTTATCTTCATAACAAGGTCCTATACCTCTTCTTGTTGTTCCAATTTTTCCTTTCCCGGCTGCATCTTCTCTAATTTCATCCATCTCTTGATGGAAAGGGAGTATTAATGAAGCAGACTCAGAAATCATAAAATTTTCTGGCGTTACATCAATACCTTGTTTTTTAATTTCTTCAATTTCACTAAGAAGTGCCCACGGATCAATAACTACTCCATTTCCAAGTATAGAAATTTTTCCTTTTCTAACAATACCCGATGGTAATAGTCTAAGCTTAAATACTTTTTGATCTATAACTAAAGTGTGCCCTGCATTATGTCCACCTTGAAAACGAACCACAATATCAGCTTCACTTGAAAGCCAGTCAACTATCTTTCCTTTACCCTCGTCACCCCACTGTGAACCTACTACTACTACATTTTTCATTATCTAAATATTTTTTTTAAAATTATTGAATTCAAATGATTAATTGGACCGTTTCCTTTTCCTAAATTTTTATTAAATTTAATTGCTTCATTAACATATTTAATTCCAAGCTCACAGGATTTAATCAAATCTTTTCCACATGATAAATTTGCCGCAATAGCAGAAGATAATGTGCAACCGGTTCCATGAGTATTTTTAGATTTATATTTTTTACTCTTAAAAATTTTAATTATTTTTTTGTTAAGTAAAATATCATTTAGTTGATTAGATTTTAAATGACCTCCTTTTATCAAAACATTCTTAGCTCCAAGATTAATTAATATTTGACCAGCTTTAATCATGTCTTCGATTGAATTAATCTTTGTGCTTGTCAATAATTCTGCCTCGGGAATATTAGGTGTAATTAATAAAATCTTTTTCATTAATTTGTTTTTAATATCTGTAATTGCGTGTTTATTAATTAGTCTTGCACCACCTTTTGCTACCATTACTGGATCTAAAACTATTGTTTTTACATTAATTTTTTTTAATGACTTCATTACTGATGAGATAACTTGTTTTGAATGAAGCATTCCTATCTTAATTGCATTAGGTTTAATATCTCTTGAAGTAAAATCTATCTGATTTGATATCTCTTTTGGCTTAATTGCTATAATTGATTTTACGCCAGTTGTATTTTGTGCTGTAACTGCAGTAATAGCAGTCATTGCATAACAGCCTAATGATATTATAGTTTTAATATCCGCCTGTATACCGGCACCTCCTGAAGAGTCCGAACCAGCGATTATTAAAACTTTTGATTTTGGCAGCATTTTTAATTAATTGTTTTTTTAATTATATTAATACATTTGTTAATTAATAAAGAATTAAAAGACTCACACATTATTCTAATTTTTGGCTCTGTTCCTGATGACCTTACTAATAGTCTCCCTTTATTTTTTATTAATGCATTTGCTATTTTTATTGCTTTCTTGCATTTTGAAGAGTAAATAATTTTTTTATTTTTAACTTTAATGTTTAACAGTTTTTGCGGTACAGGTTTGTAAACTTTAAAAATTTCTTTTGCCGAACCGCCTTTTCTTAAAGCGAAAAGGGTTTCTAAAGATACTAAAAGGCCATCACCCGTGGCAGCAAAATTACCTAATATAATGTGTCCAGATTGTTCTCCTCCTAAATTAAAATTATTTTTTTTCATAATTTCTTTTACATATCTATCTCCGACATTTGCTCGTACAAATTTTATTTTCTCATTATAAAAAAATTTTTCCAAACCATAGTTCGTCATTAAAGTCCCAACGACACCTCCTTTTAAAATTTTTTTTCTTTTCCATCTTTTAGCAATCATTGCTATTATTTGATCACCATCGATTATTTGAGATGTTTCATCGCACATAATTACTCTATCAGCATCACCATCTAACGCGATTCCGATATCTGCTTTATATTTTTTTACAAATTTTTTTATAATTTCAGGGTGTGTTGATCCGCATTTATAGTTTATATTCAAACCATTTGGGTTCACTCCAACTGGGAAAACTTTTGCTCCAAGTTTTGAAAGAATTTTTGGAGCAGATTTATATCCCGCTCCATTAGCGCAATCAATTACAATTTTCATACCTTTTAAACTAAATTTTTTTGGAAAATTTTCTCTTAATATTTTTAAATACCTTTCATTTCCGTCTTCTAATCTTTTCACTCTACCTAATATTTTCGGGTCTGATAATTGATTAATAGTTTTTGAGTCAATTAAATTTTCAATTTTTTTTTCAATTTTATCTGATAGCTTTGATCCGTCTGGACCGAATAACTTTAAACCGTTATCATAATGATGATTATGTGATGCCGTAATCATAATTCCCATATTGGCTTTCATTTTTTTAGTAAGCATTGCCAAACCATTAGTTGGTAACGGTCCTAATGTAAAAATATGCATTCCTGCAGAAGCAAGACCTGAAACTAAAGCTGGTTCTAAAGTATAACCTGATAGCCTTGTATCTTTAGCAATAATAGCAACTTGCTTCTTTTTTTTTAAATTTTTAAAATATGTTCCAGCAGCTAGGCCAAATTTAAAAAATTTTTCACCATTTATATCACCAGTATTAACTTTTCCTCTTATTCCATCTGTGCCAAAATACTTTTTCTTCATTAGTTTAATAAACTTTCAAATACTAAAATTCCTTGTTTAGTTTCTTTAACATTATGTATCCTAAAAATTTGAACACCTTGAGAGAGTGAAAATAAAATAGATGATATAGTTCCACCACTTCTTTCTTTTGTGTCAAAATTTTTAGAAATTTGATTAATAAATCTCTTTCTTGATGTTCCAATTAGTATAGGAAATCCCAGTGAATGGAATATAGAAATTTTATTTAATATCATCAAATTATGTTTCAAATTTTTTCCAAAGCCAATACCAGGGTCCAAAATAATCTTATTTGAATATTTTTTATTCTTAACTCTATTGATTTCCTGCTCAAAAAAATCATAAATATCCAGTAATACATTATGATATTTAGGATTTAATTGCATTGTTTGTGGTGTTCCTTGCATGTGATGTATCACTTTCCATAAATTTTTATTTTTTATTGTCTTTAAAGAGTCATTATCAAAGTTAAAACAAGAGACATCATTAATTATATCTGTTTTATATTTTATTACATTTTTCATTATTAAAGACTTTCTTGTATCAACAGAAAGAAGAGTTTTAGGGAATTTTTTTTTAAATTTTTTTATTATTTTTTCAATTCTTTTCCATTCTACTTTAGAAGGTATTATTTTTGACCCAGGTCTAGTCGATTCTCCACCGATATCAATTATATCAGCCCCAGAATTAATCATTTCATCAATTCTTTTTAATGCTTTTTTATAAGTGTTAAATTTACCTCCATCAGAAAAGCTATCTGGCGTTATATTTAGAATTCCCATTAAAATATGATTTTTTTTACTTAAAAATTTTCTTCTTGTAGTAATCTTTTTAATATCTTTATTTACTTTTTGGCGTACTGGTTTAGATAAAAGATTAATCTTTTTTATATCTATTATTTTACTAGATACTTTTTCTTTATTTTTTGAAAAAATCTCTATTTTATTAAATGAGATTTCTTTTTTTCCACACAATGGTAGAGCTTTTTTGTTTTTTACTAAATCTTTGGATTGTTTTCCATAATAAAAATTACACGCACGAGTGTAATATTTAGTCATGGTTGTTAAATAACAGGTTTCGGTTTTAATCCCAGTGAGCCTAATGCTGATGAAGTTTTGCTTCCATCTTCATCATCTTCTTTAAACGATCTTGTAGGTTTCATGTTTTTTAATATTAAATCTCTTATTTCATCTCCAGATAAAGTTTCATAGATCAAAAGAGCTTTTGCGAGTTTATGTAAATCATCAATCTTTTCTGATAAAACTTTTTTGGCTCTTTCATAACCTGTATCAACTATTTTTTTAACTTCAGCATCAATTTTTCTAGCAGTATCTTCTGACATATTTTGTTGCTTTGTAACTGATCTTCCTAAAAATACTTCTTCTTCATTTTCCCCATAAGCTAGTGGACCAAGCTCCTTGCTCATTCCATATTTTGTAACCATATTCTTGGCCATTTTTGTAGCCATATCTATATCTGAGGATGCCCCTGAAGTAACTTTATCATGTCCGAAAATTATTTCCTCTGCAATTCTTCCGCCCATTGCAACAGCAATATCTGAATACATTTTTTCTCTAGTAACTGATAATTGATCTCTTTCAGGCAATCTCATGACCATGCCAAGAGCTCTTCCTCTTGGGATTATTGTTGCTTTGTGAATTGGATCTGATGCTTTTTCATTCAGCGCTACTATCGCATGGCCACCTTCATGATAGGCAGTTAATTTTTTTTCATCTTCTGACATAACCATTGATCTTCTTTCTGCTCCCATCATAACTTTATCTTTAGCCTCTTCTACATCTGACATAGTTACTACTCTTTTATTTTTTCTTGCTGCAAGTAAAGCTGACTCATTAATTAAATTTGCCAAATCTGCTCCAGAAAATCCCGGTGTTCCTCTTGCTATAGTCCTTAATTTTACATCTGGGCCTGTACTAATTTTTTTAACGTGAACTTTTAAGATTGCTTCTCTTCCAATAATATCTGGATTTCCGACTACAACTTGTCTGTCAAATCTACCTGGTCTTAACAAAGCTGGATCTAAAACATCAGGTCTATTGGTTGCTGCTATTAAAATTATTCCTTCATTAGTGTCAAAACCATCCATCTCAACAAGTAACTGATTAAGAGTTTGTTCTCTCTCGTCGTTACCACCTCCTAAACCTGCTCCTCTACTTCTACCAACTGCATCTATTTCATCAATAAAGATAATACAGGGCGAATGTTTCTTGCCTTGTTCAAACATATCTCTAACTCTCGATGCTCCAACACCAACAAACATTTCAACAAAATCAGATCCTGAGATTGAAAAGAAAGGAACGTTGGCTTCACCTGCTATAGCTTTAGCTAATAAAGTTTTTCCTGTTCCTGGAGGTCCAATTAAAAGAGCCCCCTTTGGAATTTTTCCTCCTAGACGACTAAACTTTTTTGGGTCTTTTAAAAACTCTACTATCTCTTCTACTTCTTCTTTAGCTTCTTCTACTCCAGCTACATCATTAAAAGTTACTTTACCTTGAGCTTCATTAAGTAGTTTGGCTTTTGATCTTCCAAATCCCATCGCACCACCTTTTCCGCCTTGCATCTGACGCATAAAGAATATCCAAACACCAATCAATAGCAGCATTGGAAACCATGAGAGTAGTATTCCTAGTAAAGAGGGCATTTTTTCCTCTTTAGGTGCCGCTACAATACTTACGCCTTTAGACGAAAGTTTGTCTACTAACTCAGGATAATTTGGAGAATATGTCTTAAATGTTTTTCCATCAGCAAGCACACCAGAAATATTATTTCCTTGAATTTGAACTTCTACAACCCTTCCATCCTCAACCTCGTTCAAAAAGTTTGAAAATGGGAGTGTGTTTCTTTCAGAATTAATCTTATTAGGGTCTTGAAACATATTAAATAGGCCTACTGAGAGTAAGACTATGATGACCCACATTACTAAATTTTTTATATTCATATGTTTTAAATAATCATTAAATTATACATAACAAGTATATTGTATTAAAGAATTGGTTGTAAATAAGACAAAAAAACATCTAAAAGCATAAAAAATTAAGTATTTTCAACTTTTAGGGATAAATTGCCTTTTTTTATTATAAAAATACATCCGCCTAGAGTGTATTTTTTAAAATTTTTTTTCTTCAAGTTTTTAATCAAATTTTCAACCTTTTTTGATCTAGGATTGTAATAATTGTTTTTTAGTTTTCTAATAGACTCATTTATTAAAGCAATTTGTATTTCTGTATTAAATTTATTAAATTTATTAAAATTCAATGTGATTTCTTTTTTTTGTTTTCTAATTACATCTTTAAAGATTTTTTTTAAGTACCCGTCTAAAGTAGCTTTACTTGAAGCTAGATTATTTATTGATTTAATAATTTGCTCATATTCAATACCACTCTTCTTGAGATGTTTTTTTAAATTTCGTACTTTGGTTCTTAAAAATTTTAAATTTTTATTAGATGGATCTTTAAAGAATTTCCCAAAAACAATGTTAGAAATTTTAATTAAAAATTTTTTTTTAGTATTTAATAATGGCCGGTATAAATTGATCTTAGTGTCAATTTGACTTAGTAAGCTCATTGCAGCCAAGCCCTTTAAACCGCTTCCCCTGGAAAGTCTTATAAAAAAAGTCTCAACTTGATCTTCTAAATTATGCGCAGTTAGAAGAGTATTAATTTTATGCTTTCTACAATAGTTTGATAAAATTTTATATCTTACTTTTCTAGCTGAACTTTGAATATTTTTTGTTATTTTTTCCTTATTTAAAATAACGTTTAAATTTATATTATTTTTTTTTAATAAAGTTTTAACTTGTTTTGCTTCTGTTTTAGAATTTCGTCTAATATTATGATTAACTAATACATAACGAAATTTAGTTTTTTTAGTATATGAGTAAGCTTTAGTTAGTGCGGCTAATGCTAAACTATCTGGTCCACCGGAAACTGCAACCGTATAACTCTTTTTATTTAAATGATCTAATTTATTCTTAAAATCAAAAAAAACATTTGATAAATCCTTAAATTTTTTAAATCCGCTTTTAAGATTTACACTTGAATTTTTTTTGCTCATACTGAGCTTTTTGTAACACAGACTTGCTAGCTTTTGGATATTCTTTTTTTAATCCAGATATCATTTTACATCCCTGATCTTTTTCTCCAAGTTGAACCATTGTTATTCCTAGTTTTAAAAGATTATCTGGGGCCTTTTTGCTTTTTGGGTAGTTTTGGTATCCATCAAGATAAGCTGTAGCTGCATCAGAGTATAATTGTCTAATTCTAAAAGTTTCACCATACCAGTACTGTGCGCTTCCTGCTAAATCATGATCTTTATTTTTTTCTATAAATTCTTTTAAAGCAAATTCAGCAGTTTCATAATCACCAATTTTCATAAAACTTACTGCAAATTCATATTGTTCATCTGCTGATTTGTTAGGAAGCAAAGAATCTTTTTTTTCTGGTTCTTGAGTAATAACTGTTTGTGCTCCTTCAATTGAATTAATTGATTGTTCTTTAGGTAAGTTGGTAGTTTGATATCCAGGAGCTGCACCAAAATCTTGTGGTTTGGTTGAACCTGGTAAAATAGCTTTTTTATTTGTGGGTGTTGTATTTGTCCCATTTTCTAAATCTGAAAATCTTAATTGAGCATCAGATTGAATTTTTGTTACTCGCGTTGATAGCTTATCTAGCTTAAAATTTACTTCTTCAAACTTATTAGTCAGTTCTCTAAATTGATCTTCAATTTCGTTAAGTTTTAAAAGATGTTTAGTCAAAATATCTTCGTTTAAACCATCTGACTTTATTGAATTCGATATAGTTGATGAAGCAATATCTGATTTTTGATAAACAGCTTTCTCTAAAGTTTTAATATCTTTGGTAATAACCTGAATTTGATCAGAAATAGCTTGTAAATAAATTTCTTCATTTTCTGCTCCTGCCATCGAAGTAAAAAAAATTATAGGTAGTAATATATAAACCTTTAAAAATTTAATTTTATTTAACATGATTCATTTTTAATGAGATAAAATGGCAAAAAAAAGACCCCTTAATAGTTTCTATTAAGGGGTCTTAAAATTAGTTAAATTTTTAATTTACTTTTACTGTTACTGATCTTCTGTTTTGAGACCAAGCTAAAGGTGTTGAGGCAGCGTTAAC
>Ga0181422_1000197_pt1 | contig 19101 bp, 19 predicted proteins | sample 45SPOviralmetaG_FD_130147 | JGI IMG/M metagenome (GOLD analysis project Ga0181422, IMG submission 130147) | Marine viral communities from the oligotrophic San Pedro Time Series (SPOT) site, San Pedro Channel, CA, USA - 45 SPOT_SRF_2013-07-18 | ecosystem: Environmental > Aquatic > Marine > Strait...
GCAACAGACAGCAGGTTTTGGCGGTGCCGCAAAAGTAACACAAGGTAGTGTTATAGGATTAGCGGCAAGATTTGCACCGTTAGCCGCGGCAGTAGTAGGAGTAGGAGCGGCATTTAAGGGTGTCAATAGTGCTATGAGTACAGCACAAGGCTTTCAGGATGTACAAGTAACTCTTACAAACCTTATAGGTAGTGCTGAAGGTGGTGCCGCGGCACTGGAAATGATTCGAGATGTTGCTAAAGATTTACCTATAGAATTTGAAGCCTTAGCAAAATCGGCTCCTGCCTTAACAACAGTATCAGGCACAATAGGAGAACTAGAAGAAAACATGATGTTAGCGGCCGATTTAGCGGCTAACTTTGGTATACCTTTTGAAGTAGCGGCAGGACAGTTACAGAGATCATTCAGTGCAGGTGCTGGAGCGGCAGATGTATTTAGAGAAAAAGGTGTATTAGCGGCGGCAGGATTCCAAGCAGGTGTAAGTTACAGTATAGATGAAACACAAAAGAAATTAGCAGAATTTGGTAAAACCATAGAAGGGTCTGCACAATTGTTAAATCAAACATTAACAGGTGCCCTAAGTCAAACATCAGATAGATTTACAACATTTAAGAACGCAATTGGACAAGCAATGATATTTGAGTTCCAGGTATTTCTGCAGGAATTAGTAAGTATATTTGATAATAGCGGTGACGCTATAGAACAATTTGGCACTAGTATAGGTTCAGGTGTAGTAAATGCATTCAAATTATTACTAACATCAGGCGCAGTTGTAGTAGACTTTCTTACCATGGTGCTTAATACATTTAGATCATTAACACAATTTATACAAGATAAATTCGGTGGAGTTATAGGTACTGTAATGGATTTTGCCGTTAGAGCTATAGGAGGTGTTGTAGAAGCAATAGCATTCCTGGGTAGTGGTATAGGTAAATTAGTAGCCTTTACTACTGGTAATGATGATATGTTAGTATTCTTTGAGAATATACAGGATGCCGCAAATAAAGCCAGAACAGGCGGTATTGAAATGCTTAAAGAAAGCCTAGATGATATGGGCAATGCAATGCCTGTTACAACAGCACAAGATTTTGTCTCCGGTTTTATAACAAATATAGAAGAAGGTGCTGAAAAATTAAGAGAAAAGCAGGAAAGATTAGCCGCGGCTGGTAAAGATACTATTGTTAAAGTTGCACAAAGCACATTATTATCTGTGGAAGATTTTGCGGCATCTTTTGGTGCACTAAGTGATGGTGTGTTAAACACAATAAAAACATTTGAGAGTGCAACTACAAAGTTATCAAATGATCTAGCAACAGCATTAACTGAAGGGCAAGGCGCCGGTGACGCATTTAAGAACTACTTTAAGTCACTGGTAAAAGATATAATTGCTCAAGCAATCAGATTAGCAGTTATACAGCCTATATTGAGCAGTATATTTGGTGTACAATTTGGTGCTGGAGGAAGTATTACTGGATTTAGCGGAGGCATATTTGGTAAAGCAAATGGTGGCCCAGTAAGTGCTAACAAACCATACCTGGTTGGAGAGCGTGGTCCAGAATTATTTACACCAGGATCTAGTGGGTCAATAACACCTAATGGAGAATTTGGCGGTGGATCAACCACAATAATAAACAATATTACAGCAATGGATACACAGAGTGTAAAACAAGCCTTAGCAAAACAGGATCCAGAATTTATATTCGGACTTAGTCAAGCAGGTGCTAGGAGGGTACCAGGATAATGAGCCTACAAACAATTATAGATAACGCAACCTTTATAACAATAAAAAGGAAAAAGTTAGCAAGCCAGAGTGTAAGTCGTAGTGGCAGAGTACTCACAGCAGAAGTGGCCAGTGCAGAACCATACAGATTTAGCGTGGGTATGCATGAAGGACTAACATATAGTACTAACAGAGATCTAGTAGAATCATTAGATAGTCTGGATGTTACAGTAGAGAGTACAATAGATATAGGCGGTACAAATAGTGGCCTTAGTTATATCACAGCATATCAGGGCGGTATGAGTGGCAGTCAGGTAAATCAGGTAACAGTAACAAGTGCATCAGCAAGTAATATAGTGTTAAACACCAGTTCTGTATCAGGATCAACACCAGCAAATGCATTTAAGAAAGGTGATTACATACAATTAGACACAAATTACAGATACCCATATACTGTAACAGCAGATGTGGCCTGGAATGGTACTAGCGTCACAGTACCTATACACAGACCATTTATACCACAAGACAGTTATACTGTGAGTGGTAAAGGTATAAATGTAGGTGTAGATGCAGAATGGCATGTAAAAGTAGTCAATAAAGTAGATTATAGTGTAGTACCACATGACAGAATATCCTTTGGTGGAGAATTTGACTTAGTAGAGATAATCAGAAAAGAGGACGGATAATGGCAGTTACTATACCAGAAGTAGATAATAGTAATATAAAACATTGTATGCTTATAGACCTCACGATAGACAACACCACATACTATATCAGCAACGCATACAAAAAGATTACACATAACAGCAACACCTACACAGAACTAGGCAGTCTGTTAGCAGTAGATCAACTCAGAGAAGACATAAAAACCACAAATGGTGATATAAACATAACACTAAGTGGTATTCCTAGTAATCAGGACTATATTGCACTAGTGTTGCAAAACAATGTTAAAGGTGGTAATGTAGTAATAAACAGAGCATTCCTAAATGACGACTATAGTACAAGTAATGTATATCAGCGATATAAAGGTGTAATAACTAACTTCAATATAAGTGAAGATGAAAATATTCTGGATGGAGAACTAACAAATAGTGTAAGTGTTAGTTGTGCCAGCATTGTGACAGTATTAGAAAACAGAATAGCAGGACAACGAACAAATCCCACAGACAGAAACAAATTCTTCCCAGGAGATGATACATTTGACAGAGTACCAGACTTAAACAATGTACAATTTGACTTTGGTAAAGAATACACTGGCGGTACCGGTATAGGTGGTGGCGGTGGAGGCGGCGGTGGCGGAGGCGGCCGTGGTGGAGGCGGTGGCAGAAGAGCCGCAATGAGAAGATAATGAAAGTAAGAAACGCACAAATACAAGATTACGATGATATAAAAAGGCTAATGATAGACTTTGCTAACTTTAATCCTGTAGAAGATTTACAAAATCCACAATATGATTACAATCATGTAAATCGTGTTATAGATCATATTCTTAAAACAGGCATAGCATTAGTAGTAGAACACGACAGGCGAGTAGTAGGTATGTTGTTAGCAACAATACAGGGCGATTTTTGGTTACCACATGTAAAACGCATGACAGAAGTAGCATGGTGGGTAGAAGAAGAATTTAGAGGTACCAGTGCAGGTGCTAGACTACTAAACAGGTATGTTGCAATAGGTATAGAAGCAAAGGACAAAGGACATATAACATCATTCACACTAACAACACTAGCAAGTACACCAGATCTTAAATTACAAGAAAGAGGCTGGGAAGCAATAGATTACAACTGGTTATACAGAGGATAAACAATGGCAGTATTTACAGCAATAGCAACAGCAATAGTAGGTGCAACAGCACTAACAGGATTTGCAGCCACACTAGCCACAAGTATTATAGCAGGTGGTCTAGCATTAGGTACAGCAAAAGTATTAGGTGTATTTAAGCCGCCTAGTCTGGGAGATACCAGCGATCCAGGTGTAAAAATACAATTACCTCCTGCAACAGATAACAAAGTACCTGTTATGTATGGCAGGAACTTTACAGGTGCCATTATAACAGATGCTGGTATATCTAATCAGAATGACACAATGACTTATGTGTTAGTACTTAGTGAAAAAACAGATTCAGGCACATATACTGTAAATGACATATACAGAGACGATACCAGATTGGTATTTGGATCAGGTGCTAGTGGTCATATTGTACAAAGTGTTGTAGATACTAACAGTACTAGTAGTACAAATGTATCTGGTAAATTACGATGCAGAGTATATGCTGGTGGTACAGGTAGTAGTAATCAGATATTTCCTACAACAAACAAAGTAGCCGCTACAACATTACTTCCCACAATAGATAGCAGTACAAATTATTCAGGACTGGTATATGCTGTGTTTGACATAGACTATGATCAGGAAAACAATTTAATGGGACTGGGTGCTATAACATTTGATATAACAAATAGTCTAAGCGAGCCCAGTAATGTAATACTAGACTTTTGTCAGAACAGCAGATACGGTGCAGGTGTTAGTAGTGATGATTTAGATACCGCATCATTTAATGATTTATATGATTACTCTACAGCTCAAGTAGCCTATACCACTAGTGGTGGCGCAGGTGCAACACATAACAGATGGAGTATAGATGGTATGTTTGGTACATATGGTAATGTAAAAGATACTATAGATACTATGTGTCAAGCATGTAGCACATTCTTTACATACAATCCTAAACAAGGTAAATTCAGTGTGGTACCTAACAGAGCCGCAACAACATCAGAAAAAACAAATGCATTTCAATTCAGTGATGATAATATTGTAGGTGCAATAACTATAAGCTCACCAGAATTATATAGTACAGTAAACGAAGTAGAAGCAGAATTTCCACTAGTTGCAAAGAAAGATCAAACAGATGTTGTGTTTATATCTACACCTACTAGTGACAGGAATCCTAATGAGCCAGATAACAAGTTATCAACAAGATATCCTGTAGTAAATGACTTTCCTAGAGTACACAATTTAGCAAATATAGATTTACGACAAAGCAGAGCCAGTACAGTTGTAGAATTCGATGCAGATTATAGTGCTATACAAGTAGATACAGGAGATGTGGTCAAGTTGACGAGTAGTCTGTATGGATATTCCGATAAATTATTTAGAGTAATGCGTGTTACAGAGAAAGAAAGCGAGTCCGGTATGCTGTCTGTCAACATTGTGGGACTAGAATATGCAGATAGTGTGTATGAGCATTCTAATGTGACAAGTGGTAGTGCTGTAAATCTAAGTGGATTTACACCATGGTGGATAAATTATGGTAACAGTAATGTGATTATAGGTAATGTGATTATTATCGATGATATCAGCAGTAATATAGCAGATATAAGAGATTATGGTAATGGTGCTATAGTAGGTAATGTAGATATAGCAAACATATCACATATATCACACACTGGTATAACAGTACCTAGTATACAAATACCTGTAGAGATACCAGATGTGCCAGGTATGGACGAGATAGAAGTAGCAGTTAAAAACAAAACAGCAGAAGATAATGGTAAAACAATAGACTTTACGCCCGTACAAATAGTAAAACCACCATTAGATATAGGTACATTTAATCCTGGTAGCATTGTAGAGGTCACAGTACCTATAAAAGATTTAGGTAGTAGCACAACAGACACAGCCGATGAACCAGAAATACAAGACTATGTGCTAAAAGTAAAAGGCAGTAGCAGTCTAACTGGTACAAGTACACAGGAACCTATAAGTGCGCCTATACCTATAATACCCAAGAACTTTGTAAATCAAACAGCAACGGCACCTTTTGCACCAGGTACTCAGATAGAAGACAGACCTGCAAATAATGTCACAGTTGCAAATGCTCAAGTTACCGCAAATACAGACATAGGATCGCCTGACGCACAAATAACACCAGTAACAAATTATGATATCAGTAAAGTAGAAGAAGGAGATTATAGTATTATAGCAAGTACATTCCCAGGAGGTGCTATAACGCCGGCTAACCCTACATATGATGTAGCATTCAGTGTTATAGGAGACATAACATACGAAGGATTAGATATATCAGTACCATCAGCACCTGTTGTAGTAGACACAAAAACAAAAGAATTTGGTGTAACAGACGGATCAGGTACATTTATAGTAGCTCAAGAGAACTTTATGACAATGACATCAACAAATAAAATATCTATATCTAATGCTGATGCACAATCTTTACCTGGTGCTAATGCTAGTCTTAAATATGTACCTTCACAAGCAAATATAAGTCTGTCAGGCAACTCTACTATGGATATAGTGGCTAATGTCAACCCATCATTACCACCTGTTGTGCCGAGATCCTTTATCAATAACAAATATGATATATTAAGAATTACAAAAGGAGATTTATTCTAATGGTAAATTATATATTTTATAAAACAAGTGATGGCACAATTACTATGCAAAAAACATACAAAAATCTATCTGCGGCAGAAAAAACATGCAGTCTAAATCCGGGTTTAGCATGTATAGAAGGCAGAGTACAAGATATAAACGCTCATAAAGTAAATCTAAGCGATTTAAGTATAGTTGCAAGTACAGATAATATGCATACACCACCTGTAGAAGTAACAATGAGACATAAAAGAAATACCCTGCTTAAAACATGTGATTGGACACAAAATGCAGATAGTCCACTATCAGACAGTAAAAAAGCAGAATGGCAGACATACAGACAAGCACTTAGAGACTTGCCAGATACTAATTCTGCGTCTGCATACAGAGATGTAGTATGGCCTACACCTCCATCATAAGTAAAAATTGCAAGAAAGGATAAATAGTAATACAAAATAAGGCTAATGCGAATACGCATATAGCAAGTTCCGATAGGAGGCGAACATCTATGAAATATCACAATAATTCAACACCTTACCATTACGGGAGAACACTATGAGCGGACGACTGTTATCCTTTAGTCAGTATTTGTCGGGGGCAGATGCAGTAAAAGTTGTAGAGATGTTCCCAGCCGATCAAAGGGCTTTTACTTACAATTTCAATAATGCAGATGTATCAGGATATACATTCAGTGCTGACTTTCAATCACTTTTACTATCAGAAGTAACATACAATACAACAAGTGGAGAGCCTAACTTTGCTACAACTAATGTAAGCGGATATTTTACTAATACAGCAAATGTAAATGCGGCTACATATATCAATACAGTAAGTGCAGGATCAGGACAAGTAACACTAACAATACCAGAAAACAGATATACTGGAAATGTGTTACCTAACGCAAGAGCAAATGTTGTATGTACTGTGTTATCATTTCAGTGGGAAACAACAGATACACCTCCGCAAAAAGCACGCCACAGATATGCAATTTTAGAAAGATTCGATCCTACAGTAGGAAAAATACCAGGCGATCCAGCAGATGAAACGAATTTTGTAGCACTAACATAAGGAGACTGACATGGCTAATGTTATAACAGTTGCCGTAACAGAGTCTAATGTTACAGTTACAGATACACCATTAAATATAAATGTAAGTACTACTGACGATACAATTACAGTTACGGAATCTAGTTCCATAATCACTGTAGCAGATAGTGTATCTAATATAATTGTATCTAATACAACATTCAACACAATTACATCTAATACTGACTTATCTATTGCGAATTTAAGTGTTGCTGGTAATGTAGATGTAGGCGGTAATAGTGAGTTATCTGGTAATGTTAGAGTAGGTAGTAATGCTGATGTAAACACAATGATTACTAATGTAGATGTCCAGACAGGTAAAATTGTCATGGAAAGAGACATCGCACACACGGAATTTAATGGCGCTAGACCAAGACAAATAGATATACAAACAGTAGACTACAATGTTTCTAGTAATGTATATACAACAACTGGGCTAAATAACACAGGTTTAAGAATTGTAGGTCCTGCAGGAGGCAACGCTTCTTATGATGCTATGCCAATTCCAGCAATATCATTCAATTATAGCGATACTATATTCTCAACCGGAGGTTACTCAGCCGCTAATCCATTTAATATTGCATTTGAGTATAACGGTGCTGGTGCTACAGCAGGTAATTTATTACTTAGTTCAGGTGGTGGTTCTGGAATGGCTGGTAACCATAACCGTGTTAAAATCAATACATTTACAGATATAGATGGTGTTTTAACTTTAGCAAATGGTTTAGTAGTAGGCAAAAATAGCCCTGACGCAGAAATTACTCATTCCTTAGACATACTAGCAGGTAATGATATAGGATTCCTAGGAACTCCAAGTACCACAAGAGGTAATATTGAAGGTGTAGGTAACATCAATGCTGTAGGTAATATTACTACATTAGGCACTTTTATAGGTGATGGTAGTGGACTTACTGGAATACCCACAAACGCAGAGGTACAAGCCTTTATACAAGACAATGGATTGGTTATGACTAACACTATAACAAGTGATAGCAACATAACTACCACAGGAGTAGCAACATTTGGTAATAGTGCCACACAAACCCATACATTTACAGGTAATTTAGATGTTACAGGTAATATAGAGGTATCAGGTAACTTAAATTACAGAAATGTAGAAGATTTATATGTAAGAGATCAAAGCATAACACTAAATGCAAATGCGGCAAGTGATGCTACAGTAAGTATAATAGCAAATAGACCAGTAGCAGGCGCTAATACAGTATTGCGTTGGAACGAAACATCAGATGCTTGGCAATTTACTAATGACGGTACTACATTTTATAATATACCCACAAGCACATCAGATTTAGCAGAAGGCACTAACTTATACTTTACAAATGCAAGATCAAATACAGTTAGCAGAGCCGCAATAAGTGTAACAACAAATTCACCTAGTGGTAATGGCTCTTTAAGTTATTCAAATACAACAGGTGTGTTTACATTTACACCAGCAGATACAAGTGCTGGTGGTGGCGGTGGCAATTATGGCGATAGTAATGTTACATCATTACTATCAGGCGGCACAATTAGTAACATCACAATGGATAATGGATTGTTAGTAACAAAAAATGATGCTACAAATAATTTCAAAATAAATGGCTCCTCCATGGAGTGGAATACTAATTTTATAACTCAAGCCACTAGATTAAAACATTTTAGAGATGACACTTATACGGCCGCATCAAACGAATGGTGGAGATATGGTGGCACAATAGCAAATGCAACCGCAGTAACTAACGAAATGCTAGTAAGCACTCAACAATATTATGGTTATGATGGTAGTAGAAGTATAGATCAAACGGCGCCACAAGCAAAATATACAGTATTTGTAGATACAGCAAATGGTGGAGCAGTTGCGGCAAATAATGTGCCTTTAGCCCACGAATTTGTAGTTCAGCCTGATGCTATGGCTGATATAGGTTCTGGTACTTCTGTAACAAAAAAAGCGATGCTAACACTGACAGCAAATGGACATATATATTTTAACAGAGAAGGCGCACAAGGCAATTACGGTTCAACAGCAAAAGCAAATATAGATCCGGATGGTTCTTTTAGCAGTAATGCAAATATAACAGCAGTAGGTAATATAAGTGGTAGTTATATTTTAGGTAATGGATCACAATTAACTGGTATCACTACTAGTGGTGTATCAAACGCACAGGCACAGGCATTTATACAAAGCAGTGGCTTAACAATGACAGCCGCTATAAGTAGCAACAGTCTTATAAGCACAACAGGTAATCTAGACTTAAATATTGCAACATCAGTAGATAATCTGTATGGTGTGCGATTTGATAGTGGCACAAACAAATTCATAAGTTCTCCTAACATTACTTCAGAAGCACCTACTCATTTTATTACAATAGAAAAAGAAAGCACAGACTTAGAATTAATCCGAAGCAGAATAGCAAGAACAGGCGCAAACGGAACCAGATTATTATTTGAGAAGTCAGAAGGCACATTAGCCAGCCCTGTTGCATTAGGCGATTTTGATACTATATGGGAAACAGAATATTCAGGCTGGGACGGAAACAAATACGAGAATTCATTTGGAACGCATGTATTTCAGGACAGGGAAACATCAGTAACAAGTGCTGACACAGTTCCATTAGCATACGAATTTTATGCAAAACCAAGTGGAGATACAACATCGAATGATATATCCATAATGAGTCTGCATAGTGATGGTAAAATTGTATTTAACGATGTTGGCGGAACTCGTGGATATAATGACAAAACAGGTACAGCAAATATTAGCAGAGATGGTAGTATTGTAAGTGCGGCAAACATCACAGCAACTGGTAACATAGCAGGTAACTACATTATAGGTAATGGTTCTCTGTTAACAGGTATAACAGGCGGTGGCTCCGGTATATCTAATGCTCAAGCACAAGCCTATATACAAGAAAATGGCTTGGCAATGACAAGCAACCTTACAAGTAATAGTCTTATAAGCACAACAGGTAATTTGCAAGTAAATGCAGATACAACAAGTGCTATTGGCATGAAAGGCTTAACATATAGAAGTGATTTTAATTTATTAGGATTAGGAACAACAGCCGCTAACACAGGTTTAGATATATTATGTGATGGGAATCAATATGCGGCAATATTCTTAAGAGAAAATGTAGATACTTTCTTTGGTCCTGATTTAAGCACATATAAAGCCAGAGGATCAGTAGCATCGCCTTCAGCAGTAAGTGTAGGCGACAGAATGATGGAATTAAAACCTTCTGGATACAGTGGCTCAGGCTATATAAACAGCATGGGTCAAATCATGTATGTGGACTCTGCTAATGCTATTAGTAGCACCAGTATGCCCATGGGCTTTAGTTGGGAAGGATACAAAGACGGTGATGTGTCAGGCGGCACAGGTTATGCCAGCCTTATGAAATTAAGAGCAAACGGTGACTTACAAATAGGGTCATTAGGATTTAATTCCGGTAATACCGCTCCTAATTTTGCAGTAACACATGGCGGAACAGTATCAGCAGTAGGTAATATTACTACTACAGCAAATATAAGCGGAAATTATATATTAGGTGATGGATCACAGTTATCTAATTTACCAAGTGGTGTATCAAATGCTCAAGCACAAGCCTATATACAAGAAAATGGCTTGACAATGACTAGTGTTATTAGTAGTAATAGCAATATTACAACTACAGCAAATATAAATGCCGCTGGAGGTACACTTACCGGCGTAGTAACAAGTGATTCAAATATAGAACTTACAGATGCTTTCTTTGTAGGAGACTTAGACGGCGCAGTAATATCAGATGTTAGAAATGAAACAGGTTCTACACTAAACAAAGGTAGTGCAGTATATCTAACAGGTAGTGCAACAGGAGATACTCCACATGTTGCATTAGCAGATAATTCTAATTCAAGCCTTATGCCTGCAATGGGTATAGTGTATGAAAACATTGCGAATGCAAGTGTAGGACAAGTAGCAACATCAGGTGTTATAAATTATACATCACACGGCTTTACACAAGGAGCAGATTTATTTGTTAGTACAGGCGGTGCTTTAACAGAAACAGCACCTACAGGAGAAAGTGCAGGCATACAAAAAATAGGTAAAGTAGTAAGTGCAAATCACATACTAGTATCTGGCGCTAGCCGTGTAAACGCAACACCTAATTTGAACGCAAACAGTATCTTTATAGGTAACAGCACTAATCAGGCTACAACAGTAGGACTAAATTCATTATCAAGTAGCATCGTTACAAATAAAAGACTGGAAGGTGACAGATTTGCTGGTGGTAATATAACATTACCTATTACTCAGTATTTAACTTCAGGATTTGTTTATGTAAAATTCGATAATGCTGTAGATCCATTCTTACCTAATGGAACAAAAGTGTTCTTCCAGGACACAGATGCAAACAACCCATTATCTAATGGAAGTATAACAAGTGATAACATATTCTACACAAGAAAATCCAGTTCATTCAGTTATTATCTGTTATATTCAGATGAGGCATGTCAGAATTTAGTCTCAACAAGTGTTCCTACAACATCACCCACAAATGCAAATGTAACATTTGGTTCAATGATAGCAACTGGACCACTCACTATGAGTGCAGGAACAGGTGCAGAACTAGTAAATGGTTCAAATGCTTTTGCAAAAGACTTTTATGTAAGAAACAATGTAACAATTGGTGAAACAGCACTCAGAGATGCAGTATTAGATATAAGTGGTGACACCACAATGACCAACTATAGTGGTAATGCGGCACTAACATTAGTAAACAACAGAAACGACTCTGCTATTCCTACACAGTTAGTAATGAAGCAAAACAAAAGTGCTGGTTTTGCCGCAGGTGTGGCAGGCGATGCTCTAAGTGTGTTAAAAACACAGGGTATGACCACAAACACAGGTTCAGGACTTAAAACATACGCAAATGTTTTAGCAAAAATTACAGATCCTACTGATGGTGCAGAAGATGGTGAGATAGACTTCAGATTAATCAAAGCAGGTACTGAAACAAGTACAATGTTGCTAAAATCTACAGAGATGGAACTAAATGTGCCATTAGTCACAGAACTAACTTCTAATGCAAATATAAACATAAACACTAGAGTAGATAGTGTACCTAGTAATGCTACAATAAATGTATCGGATGTACAAGCATATAACAACGGTAACCTTACAGAAGATAGTATTACAATAGCAGGCGGTCAAATATTAGCAGACGGTACAGCAATAAGTTATAGTGGTGCAACAGATGGTGATATAACACCATTAAATGGTAGAGTATATTATATCAAATTCAATTCAGGAGATGGTGGTAGATACGAATTATTTGACGATTCCGGATTTACAACAGGTTCCAGAAGGGTAACAAATGGTGTATTTAGAAGTTCTGGGGTAGGACAATTCGAATATGTTAGCTCTACAAATGTTGCGGCAGGTGGTAATCTAAATATAGGTGGCAGTAATGCTGTTATACAAAGTCTAGGCGGTAATATAACTTCTGTTGGTAATATATCAGGAAATTATATTCTGGGAGATGGATCTCAATTAACAAACATACCAGGCTCTACAGACTCATTTGGTACAGTAGCAGTTGCAGGACAAACAAATATACAAGCCACACAGGCAAATGCTCAATTGACACTTGCAAGTTCAGGAGCAATTACATTAACAACATCAGGTAATACAGTTACTATTGGTGGTACAGGCGGATCATATGGTAACACAGATGTAGAAACATTCCTGGGCAGTGATACAATGACTGGCGATGTAATTTACAAAGGTAATTTACAATTAAGTAGTGCAAATGTTAGCACAGCCATAACAGAGTATCAGGGAAATACTACAACTGGAAGTGGTGACAGAGTTATAGTTGGTAGTGATCCAGGTTGGTTTAATGGACAAGAAGTTACATTTAGCGGCACAACTAATGCGGCTTTAACATTCCTTAATGGTAATACATATCAGGTAGCAGGATCAGGAACAGTATGGACTTTATATACAAATTATAATACATTTACAAAGTTAGAAACAGCCACAGGCACAGAATCACCCACAGGCTTAGTAGCAAATCACAGAACACCAGATAATACAACAGCAAGAATTCATGGTAATGTATTCTGTGAGCCAGGCGGCGTATTGCATACTGATGAGTTAAAATCAGCAACGCCAGGCAAAGTAATAACACTAACGGCTCTCAGAGTCAGTGACTTTAAGGCTAATGACCCATTAGGTATACAATCATATGCCAATAGTGCAATATCTGGATTAACACCATTTACAGGAAGTATTATATATGTTACAGGAGATAGGCATGGTAGCAGAGGTGCCCCAGCATATTTTGACGGTAGTGACTTTAGATATTTCTCAGATGACGCATTAGTAACAACATAATAAAAGGAGAAGATTATGCCAGGACAAAGAGGCGGAATGAAAAAAAAGAAAAAGAAAAAGAATGGACAGCGAGGCGGTAAAAAGAAATAAATGGGCAGAATATTTTGCAAGTATACGCAAAGTATGTCCCTGGAGTCTTAAAGCCTTTATGAAAGATAAAATATTATTCGTGGAAACAACACCAGTATGTTTAGACACATACGCAAAGTTGTTCCCATATACAGAATATGAGGCCGCTGTATATAAGTGGCCCACAGCCAGTGTAGAATGGTTAAAAACCATGTGCGATGGCTTAAATGACACATATGACACAGAATGGTTATGGAGTCATCCTGCAGAAGGCGGTGATTCAACTCCATGTCCAGTACTAATTCAACAGGATGCTACACAATTAGCAGAACTAAGGGAGAAAATAGGATATGTGGACGAAGATTAAAGAACATATAAAAGCCTTTTGGCATAAATGTAAAGAACTATTAGGAATGTAAAATGGAAGAACAATGGGCAGAACTTAAAAGACAATTTGAGGCACAGGAAATTACTAGTGCAGAATATGATGCTCAAGCCATGGCCCTAGCGGCTGAACATGGTTTACCAGCAGAAATGTAAAGATATATTAGGAATGTAAATAATGGATACATACGAAGAAATAAGAGCAGAATACGAAAATGGAATCATTTCCAGACAGGAATATGAGCGAAGATGTGAAGTGATAGGAGTAGATGCGTAAAATGGATACTTTAGAATCATTACAAGCAGATTATGAAGCAGGTATTATTACCAGAGAAGAATGGGAAGAGAAATCCTGTTACATAGTTGCTACAACACAACCAGAATAATGGCTAAAAGAATAACAACACAAGAACTCCATCACAAGATTGAGCAACTGGAAACCAGCAACGAACTACAGCATGGACATCTGTCAAGCAGAGTAGACGAATTAAAAGAGTCTGTTAAAGATAACAGAGATTATTTTACTAATGCACTTCAGAGCCTAGACAAAAAAGTATGGGGTCTTGTGTTACTCACAATTACTACACTGGCAACAACAATAGCCAGTATGATGATATAATGACAGTAGCACCAGCAAATGTAAGAAAAGTAGCCAGAGAGGCACTGAAAATACGAGAAACATTACCTAAAAGCCGTCAGGCGGGCACCCTGGTAGGACTAGCTCGTGCAAATCAGTTAGCAAACGGCGAGAACTTATCAGAACAAACACTAATCCGAATGCGTAGTTATTTACTCCGTGCAAGAGAGGACTATAGAAACGCAAAGAGAGCCGGATTAAATGCATCTAACAGTAAAGCAATTCAGGCATATATGCTATGGGGGTCCACAGCAGGCCTAAGATGGGTCAACAGTCAGTTGTCTTAACACTCTAAGCATTCTCCACAAAATAAACACAAAATAAACAGGTATTTACCTGTTTTTTGCCCTAAAATGCTTGACAATGATAAATAATAGTGTATAATAAATTATATCATTTAGAAACAACAGGAGAAAAAAATGGCAAAATATAAAAAAGAAGGAGTTGAGTTATTAAATTATGATTCAACATTAGAAATGTTAAATCAATTTAATCAATTTAATCAATTAATTGATGATGATGATACAATTCAAAAAAATAATATAAAAAGTGAAATAATAACTTTTGAAGATTGTCAGTGTTTAATAGCAGATAGTCTAGCAGAGGCAGAAAAAAAATACCGTAAAATGTTTAATGATTATGTTAAAGAACACGGTAAAGGATATGGTCTCGAATGGGTAAGAGTAGTAGAAAATATGGGAGATTATGCAGGGACATATGACCTACTACTTAAAGAGTATTTCCTGTCTGAAGATTTATTTTAGGAGACTATAATGGGCAAATACATAAACGAATGGAATATAGGCAGTGGTAAATATAAAGAATACAGATACAGAGATCCGCAAGAAATTCAATCTACACACAAATACCGCGATCATATGATTAAAGATTATAAGGCAACATATGAACAGGAAATTAAATTAGCAAAAAAATTAAATAAAGATGTAAATAAGCTCACAGCAAAACAAAAGGCTAAAGCAGTAATTTACAGAAAATGTGATGGTAATTGCCATAGTAAAACCTGCCATAATGGCATAATTGGTGGACCACAATCTGCAGAAACACAATTAAAAAGAGATGGTTTCTATAGCAAATATGGTATAACATCAGAAGAACTAGCAAAACAAGAAGGCGTAAGTAGTACGGCTCTAAATATGCGTCATATGAAGTTCGGCTCTGTGTGGCAGAGAAAGGCTAAACCCACAAAAGTAGAAAAATTATTTCATAAAACAGAAGTAGAATTAGCACACGAAATGGGTGTACATCCAGTCACTATTAGGGCGAGAATGAAGAGGTATGGTACACCCTATCACACCAGTAAATATGAACATCCTCTAAAAAACAAAACAATGAAATATAAAAAAATACTATTTCCAGAATGTAGTGATCTGCGTGAAACCAGAAAAGATTCCATTGCAGAATATAAAATTATGTTCGACAAATATGTTAAAAAAATAGGCGGCATAGAATGGCATAGTGTAGTAAAGAATAAAGAGGGCGGATACGATTTATATGTAAAAGATATGCACGAAGTAGATACACACTGGACAGAACTGCCTAAATATCAAAATTGCAAGTTCTGGCTGATGCCCCAACATCCGGATTATCCACACGCAGAGAGAGAAGGACTATGAGCGTATCATTTAAGGACATACCACTACATTCAGATAAAGAACAATACATAGAAATACCTTTCAGAGAAAAGATATTACATAACAATAAAGCCAGCAAGTACATATACACTCACGCACAGACCACAGACTTTATCATAGATGGATTACAAAGATTCAGTGCAGAAATACAGCAAATGGATCAGGCATTTCCAGATGTCACAAATTATGTATACAAGGAAGATCCAGATCTGCCTCGCAGTGGCGAATTTCCACATCCTATGACAGAAAAAAGGAAAGCAGGTAATAGTATAATGAGCTATATAGGAGGAATAATCAGTAACTACTACAGAACAGGTAAAACACAAGACTTCAGTAAAAGTCAAATAAAACACCTGGAAAACATCTGGAACGACACAATAGTACCTGCATTTAATGGTGATTGGAGTAGTATAAACCCTAAATTATTCGAAAATGGCTTTGACTACAAAACAAATACGCCTAATGATCCATTCAAGAGAATAAGATTTAGGAGATATTGATAAATAAAAATAGAAGCAGGCAACTATCATTTAAGTGGTCTCCAACAACAACTTTATGTAACAATTATATGTCTGCTTCTACTTAAGGCAACTCATTATGGCAAAAATAGATTACAATAAATTAAAACAACAACCGGTATATCAGTATAAAGACTATAGTCAAGAAAACAAATATACCACAACGGATGTTGTATCATCATGGCAAAATACATTATGGCCCATATCTGGCAAATACAAAGGCACTAAAATGAAGGATTTACCACTACATTACTTAAAATGGGTAGGTATGAACTTTGAAACAAACAGTAAAGGCTTCAAGTTAGTTGTTCAAGAACTTGAGTGCCGTACAAACAGAACATAAGGTTAGCCACCGGATAAAATGGCTGAGGTCAAAGGCGATGTAAAAACCCGCACCTGAGAAACAGTAAGACGCCCTCCTTGGATAGTAGAAATCCAGCCTGAACTTTATAAATGGACGAGGGACTGAGAAACAAGCACAACAAATTGTTTCAAATACATTACTATAGACTTTATTCTGTTAGGTCGATATTGAGCACACTGGCATAAACAGAGAACATACAAGGTAACGAAGTTCTCAATGCATAACGCATACCGCTGAGCAGGTTGGAGATAGTAGCACGACCCATTGCCATAAGTGAAACACCTGCCCCGATCCCTGACTGTGATACTCACATCAAGAGGATAGAACCTTAAAATAGGTTCCGTCTGACCATAATATCTACATCAAGTCACTACTTCGTAGTAGAAGAAAAGTATCTTTCCGATGTCCGTCAGGACTGAGGAATCGGTAAATGCGTAGCATTTGCCAGAACATAGTTAAATAAGTGTATGGAAGTAACATCAAAACAAAAAGATGTGTTATTAAACACTATGAGAACAGCAGATCATATGTGGATGTGGGTATATAATACCCTAAACAGTAAAAAAATCACTGTAAAACAATATAATTTATTAATCAAAATACATGATATGCACCCACAAGAGCAAATGGGATATGTTATACATGAAGATGTTTTATATCCAGTCCCCAGACGAGTAAAGAGATACCAGAAAACAGTTAATGGCTGGAAATTCACTAAGAGATACAGTGGCATAGTGAAATCACGCAGAAAGGATAAATAGATATACGCATACAGTAGCGACGATACTGAACATACAGGAGATGCAAATGTCAACTGAAGATAAAGCAACAGATCAGCCTAATACACCCTATAAAGTTAAAAACATAAAATATGGCGAAAAAATTGTGCGTGGCAGAGTTATAGGCAGAAATAAAACCGTTATACCAGAAGAACAAGTAATGGAGTTAGCAAAATTACATTGTACTAATCAGGAAATGGCAGACTTTTTTGAGGTTAAGTTGCAAACCTTTATGGACAATTTCCGTGATATTATCACAAAAGGCAGACTTCTCACGAAACAGCGATTGCGTAAAGCACAATTAGACTTGGCACTAAAAGGCGACAGAACAATGCTTATATGGCTGGGTCGTAATATTTTATCACAAAATGAACAAACGATAAATAATGATGAGGACAAAGTCCTCCCATGGTTAGAAGAATCTGGTACATCCTAAATATGCATAGCAATATGCTGTTCTAATGATAATAGTTGCCAAACGATATCAGATGATTCTATTTAGACAGGGCACCATTACCCCGGTGCCCAGTCACTTTCAGGGGTAAAGATATGCAGTTGACAGATATACAAAAGAATATATTATCAGACGATACCAGATTCGTCGTTTTAGTTGCAGGTCGTCGCTTCTCAAAAACATTTATAGCAATCAATTCACTAGCAAAACATGCCAGACATCCTGGTAAAAAGTGTATGTATGTTGCCCCCACATACAGAATGGCCAAGCAAATAGCCTGGGAAGACCTTAAATCAATGCTGAGAGAACGCAACTGGATAAAGAAAATAAATGAAAGTAATCTGGAAATAACACTGGTAAATGGTAGTCTTATTATGTTGCGTAGTGCTGACAACAAAGACAGCATAAGGGGTATAGGTTTAGACTATGTGGTAATAGATGAAGCCGCAGACATTCCAGGACTACAGGAAACCTGGCAGGCAGTGATAAGACCTACGCTATCAGACCGTGAAGGCGATGCTATGATTATAGGAACACCCAAGGGCAAAGGATTCCTGTTCGATCTGTTTAACACAGCAAAAACCAGTAAAGACTGGAAAAGTTATCAGTATACAACAGCTCAGGGAGGGCAAGTATCACAAGAAGAATTAGCACAGGCTAAATTAGATCTAGA
>Ga0181422_1000198_pt1 | contig 19050 bp, 23 predicted proteins | sample 45SPOviralmetaG_FD_130147 | JGI IMG/M metagenome (GOLD analysis project Ga0181422, IMG submission 130147) | Marine viral communities from the oligotrophic San Pedro Time Series (SPOT) site, San Pedro Channel, CA, USA - 45 SPOT_SRF_2013-07-18 | ecosystem: Environmental > Aquatic > Marine > Strait...
AATCACAACAGGACAATTAGAAAGTTCTGCAACTTTTACTGTCTCGTCTAAGTTAGGGCTGGTCTTCATTCCATCTCTATTTATATCTGTGTAAATAATTCTGCTCACTCCATAACTGTTTACTTCTTTAAGGAAATCTATGGTTTTAATATTTAGATTTTCTTTCCAGCCTGATACAGAAAGATTTCCATCCTTTGCATCTAATCCTAAAGCAATTTGATTGTTATATTTTTGACATGCTTCTTTTAGAAATTCTTTATTTTTAATAGCGCCACTTCCTAAAATTACTTTCTCGACTCCCGCATCGATATATTGCTTAATGCTATCGAGAGATCTGACTCCACCACCTATTTCAATCTTCAAATCACATTTACTTACTATTTCTTTAATAATGGTTAAATTAACTGTTTGACCTGTTAAAGCTCCATCTAAATCAACAATATGTAAATTTTTAAAACCGTGTTCTTTATATTTACCTGCTTGATCAATAGGTGAAGTTTTATATTCAGTTTTATTTTCAAAGTCTCCTTTAATTAACCTCACACACTTTTTATCTTTGATGTCTATTGCAGGAAATATTTTCATTATAGTTTTATAAAGTTATCAATTATTTTTAATCCTGTTTTATCACTTTTCTCTGGGTGAAATTGAGTGCCTAGCAAATTTTCTCTCTCGACTGCACATACAATCTTTGAAGAATAATCTGTAGTTGCTGAAATCACCGACTTATCTTCAGGAATAAATTCGTAACTATGAACAAAGTACATGTGGGATTTGTTTTTTATGTCTTTAAATATTTTGCTTTCTTTTTTTATTTCAATTTCGTTCCAGCCAATGTGAGGAAGTTTGAATTTTCCGTTTTGATTATCAATTTTAGAAACTTTACCAGAAATCCAACCTAATCCTTTTGTTTCTGCCTCTTCATAACCAATGTCAGCAAACATTTGTAAACCTACACAAATGCCTAACAAAGGTTTCTTGTTTGTAATTGCAAAATCTTTTAGTGTATCTACTAACCCATTAATACTATTTAAAGAGTCTACACAGCTTTTAAATGATCCTTGACCGGGTAATACGATCTTATCACTAGATTTAATTTTCTTTATATCTGAAGTTACTTCTATATTAACTTTACCTTTGGCGACCTCTGTAAAAGAGTTAATAACTGAGCTTATATTGCCCGATTGGTAGTCAACAATTGTGACGTTCATCAAATTTAAATAGAGCCTTTGGTCGAAGGTATTGAGTTTTTAATTCTTTTATCAACTTCTAGAGCATCTTTTAACGATCTGGCTAAACCTTTGTAACAAGACTCAATTTTGTGGTGACTATTTTCACCATATATATTTTCTACGTGTAAAGTAACGCCGGCTGACTGAGAGAAAGCCTGGAACCATTCTTTAAAAAGTTCTGTATCCATCTCACCCAATTTTTCAACTTTTAAATTTACTTTCCAAATTAAATAAGGTCGATTTGATACATCAATAGATACTCTGCTTAATGTTTCATCCATTGGTATCATAGTTGAGGCATATCTTCTTATACCTTTTCGATTACCGGCAGCTTTTTTAATTGCTTCACCAATAGCTATACCTGTGTCTTCTGTTGTGTGGTGTAAATCAATATGAGTATCGCCTTTCGCATTTACTTCTAAATCGATTAAAGAATGCTTAGACAATTGCTCTAACATATGATCAAGGAAACCTATTCCAGTTTTAATTTTATATTTACCTTTTCCATCTAGATTTACTGAAACGGAAATACTGGTTTCTTTTGTTTTTCTACTAATTTTTGCTTTTCTTGCCATAAATAAACTCAGATTTATCTTTGATATATATATAATCGGTCATTTTATCAATAAATCAGATTTGCTATTGAAGATCTTAAATTAATCTCCACATATAATATCATGAATACAGCTGAAAAGTGGCATGGAACAACAATTGTCTTGCTGAGAAAAAATGGTGAAACTGTAGTAGCCGGTGATGGCCAAGTTAGCTTAGGTAACACTGTTTTAAAAAGTAAAGCAAAAAAAGTTAGAAAAATTGAAAGTAGAGGAGTAATAGCGGGGTTTGCAGGGTCGACTGCCGATGCTCTTACTTTATTCGAGAGATTAGAAGCAAAATTAGAAAAACATGCAGGGAATTTACAAAGGGCAGCAGTGGAGCTAGCAAAAGACTGGAGGAGCGACAAATTTTTAAGACGATTAGAGGCATTGATGGCTGTAGCAGATAAAAAACATAGTTTTATAATTTCTGGAACTGGAGATGTTTTAGAACCAGAAGATGGAATAATTGGAATTGGATCGGGTGGAAATTATGCTCTTGCTGCTGCAAAAGTATTAGCTGAAACTGATATGAGCGCCGAAGATATAGCAAGAAAATCTATTAAAGTTGCATCTGACATATGTGTATTTACTAATAACAATATTACAGTGGAGAAAGTTTAACATGGCACCAACTAATAAAGTTACAAACCTAAAAGTAGTAAAAAAAAATAAAGGCACTTCTAAAGTTAGCGCATTATCTCCTAGGGAAATAGTCTCAGAGTTAGATAGATATGTGATCGGTCAAAAAGATGCAAAAAAGGCTGTAGCTGTTGCACTTAGAAATAGATGGAGAAGACAAGCGCTATCAGATGAAATGAGAGACGAAGTTCTTCCAAAAAATATTTTAATGATTGGCCCAACAGGTGTTGGTAAAACAGAAATTTCTAGAAGACTTTCAAAATTAGCAGAAGCCCCTTTTATTAAAGTTGAAGCTACAAGATTTACAGAAGTTGGTTATGTAGGAAGAGATGTAGAGCAAATTATAAGAGATTTAATTGAAATAGCGATAGCTATGGAAAGAGAAAAGAAAAGAAAAGAGGTTAAAGCAAAAGCAGAATTAAAAGCAGAGGAAAAAGTATTAGACTCGCTTGTCGGCAATAAAGCAAGTGTTGCTACGAGAGAGAGTTTTAGGAAAAGATTAAGATCTGGAGATTTAGATAATAATGAAATTGAGATAGAAGTTCAAAATAATTCCTCTCCTCTTCAAGGTTTCGAAATACCTGGGATGCCTGGTGGTAATGTTGGAATGGTAAATCTTGGAGACATTCTTGGAAAGTCTATGGGAGGTAAAAAGGGGAAAAAGAAAAAAATGACCGTTAAAGAGTCTCACGACATTTTAGTCGCTCAAGAGTCAGACAAAATGATTGAGGAAGATAAAATTATTACTGAAGCAAAAAAAGCGACTGAAGAAAATGGAATAGTATTTTTAGACGAGATTGACAAAGTATCTGCTAGGAGTGATAGAATTGGTGGAGATGTTTCTAGAGAAGGTGTGCAAAGAGATTTACTTCCGCTTATTGAAGGAACAACTGTAAGCACCAAACACGGTCCAATTAAAACTGATCATATTTTATTCATCGCTTCAGGGGCATTTCAATTAGCTAAACCTTCCGATTTGTTGCCTGAATTACAAGGTAGATTACCCATAAGAGTTGAATTGGATGCACTTAAAGAGGAAGATTTCAAAAGAATTCTTAAAGAACCTGATAACAGCTTAATAAAACAATATAAAGAACTGCTTAAAACTGAAAATGTAAATCTAGAATTTACAAATAATGGAATTGATATGCTCGCTAAAATTTCTGCTGAAGTAAATTCATCAGTTGAAAATATAGGTGCACGAAGACTTCATACTATCATTGAAAAAGTCTTAGATGATATTAGTTTCAATGCAACAGATAGAGCAGGAGAAACAATTACAGTAGATCAAAAATACGTGCAAGACAATTTAGGAAACTTAGTAAAAGATACTGATTTATCTAAATTTATATTATAAATTTTTCAATCTAATGATTAATGCGCCTTCTCCACCATCCTTGTGATCAGCATCATTAATTGAAATAATAAATTTATTTAAGTCTGAGTTAGTTTTTAAAAATTCGGGCACAGAATATTTTAATTTTCCCAAATCCTTAGATATATAAACATCTTTATCGCTTGTTGAATGCATGCCTTTTCCAGTAATTAGTAATAATTCTTTGAATTTATTTTTTAAACAATGATATATGATTTCTTTTACTTTCCTGTTCGCCTCATCCAAACTAAAACCGTGTAAATCAAATTTATATCGATTTTTTCTAAGACTATCATTAGTGACACCTTGATCTTTGTCGTAAATATCTCTCGGGTTTTTAATATAATCTTCCCAAGTTCTTTTATCTTCTTGGTTTGGATCTTTTTTTTTTATCACTTACTGATAATTTCAGACAAATACCAATTAAGATCTTTTTGTTTAATATTTCTTGTAAATTTCCAGCTGTCGGTTACAAATTTAATTTTATCTGGATTTCCTTCTGTAATTTTATTTTCTTTATCTTTCTTCACAGAAATAACCTCGGCAACAAACTTAACTGTAGCAAATAAATTATTATTTATTTTGTCGTATTTTTCTACAGACGACTCCTTTACACCAATGAATGTAAATTCAGATTTAATACCCTCTTTATTTCTTGATTTAATAGCTTCGGAAAAATTTGAAAACATATCTGCTGACAATAAGTTTTTTAATTTTATTAAATCTCCAGAAGCAAAAGACGTCAGAATACTTTCGTAAGCTATTTCTGCACCTCTTAAAAATTCTTTTTTGTCTTTTCCTTCTAAAATCTCTAGATTTTGCTTAATTGGCTTAGCTTCATTTTTTGGTATGTTAAATTCTTTTTCAGCAAAACCGGGATAAACTTTGGACTCATGGCCTGTTTTTCTGCCTAATATGCTTCGTAGACGCAAGATAATAAATCCAGCGATCATACCTAATAGAATTATATCTATATAACCAAAACTGTTACTCATAATTTGATAAATATACATTAATCATATATTTTTGTATCAGACAAATGAACCCATTTTTTCTCTTATTTATATGCCTTCCAGCTTTGGAGATATACCTATTGATTGAATTGGGAGGCCGGGTTGGGGGCCTAAACACTGTAGCTTTGATTTTTTTGACCGCGATAATTGGTCTGTACTTTGCAAAATACCAAGGATTACAAACGTTAAGGTCCGGCTTGGTCAATCTATATCAAAATAAAATGCCTATTTATGAGATGATGTCAGGTGCTTCCATAGCCATCGCTGCCTTTTTACTAATTGTACCTGGGTTCTTTACTGATTTCGTAGGTTTCTTATTGCTTATTCCGTTTACAAGAAGAGTCTTATTTAAATTAGCTTTAAGAAAAAAAACAAAAAACAATAACAAATCCCAAAATAAAACTATTGATGGTGAAATAATAGAAAATAATAAAGATGAGTTATAAAATTATAGGAAAGTATATCAAGGAATTGAATTTTAATATTCCAAATCCAAAAACATTTTTTTTACTTTCTAAAGATATTGCTAATTATAAGATTAATATTGATATTAAAAGTTCTCAGACTAAAAAAAATATTATAGAAATCCTGACAACCTTAAGTCTCTCTCCAACAAGAAATGATTTTGAAAAAATTAATACGAAAATTATTTTTTCAACAATAGTTGAATTAGAGAACAATCAAATATCTAAAGAGGAGATGGAAAAAATTATACTAATTGAGGTTCCTGGAAAAATTTATCCTGAATTAAGAAAGATATTTATTTTTTTATTTGAAAATTCTGGATTTAAAGATGTAAAAATAAGTGAGATTGTTGATTTTGAAAAATTATATAAGATGAAAAAAATTCAGTAAAAATTTTTTTTTAACTCTGACTTTAAAAACTGTTTGTGCTTTTTTAGTTCAATGTCTGAGATTTTAATTATTGTTTTGCTGTAATCCTTTGCTTTATTAATATTTATTTCAGACATATTATTTGAAAGATTAAATTTTGGCTCCTTTGCATCTAACAAATGTATATAAACTTCTCTTAACAATTCACAGTCTAACATAGCATTATGTTTTGTTCTTCTGGATAGATCTATATTAAATCTTTTACAAAGCGCATCTAGAGAATTTGATATTCCAGGAAACTTATTTCTGGCTACCTCTAAAGAGTCTATTACCAATTTATTATCAATTTTAACTCTTTGTATAGACTCTAATTCCCCATTTAAAAAACCTAAATCAAAAGATGCGTTATGAATTATAATCTTTTTGTCTTTAATAAAATTAAGAAATTCATCTGCAATCTGTTCAAATGTTTCTTTGTTACTTAAGAACTCTTGTGAAAATCCATGTACTCTAAATGCTTCATCCGGCATGCTTCTTTTAGGGTTTATTAGTTTATGAAAAACTTTTCCAGTTGAGATTAAATCTTTAGTCTCAATGCATGCTATTTCAACGACTTTGTGTCCATCTCTAAAAGATAAACCTGTTGTCTCAGTGTCTAAAAAAATTTCATTCATATTTACTTATTATAGCGAACAAGTTCTTTTTTAAAATGCTTAAATTTTTTTCATTAACAACTACATGGTGGCAAAATTTGATTTTTTTTACATCAACTATCTGCTTATTATTAAGTATATTAAATAACTTTTTATCTCCAGTCTTAGAAAAAAATCTCTTAAGCCTAAATTTTTTTCTAGCTTTTATAAAAATTATGACATCAAAGTAATTCATCAATTTACTCTCAATTAACAAAGGTATCTCATAAAAAAGAAGTCTTTTACTTTTATTATTTGAAGTAAAACTTTTCATTTTTTTTCTAACTAGAGGATGAATTATTTTTTCAAGTTTATTGATATTTTTTTTATTTTCCAAAATAAGTTTCTTTAAAGATTTCTTTATTTGATTTTTATTTTTTATTTTAAATTGTTTTGCAATCAAAAACCTGAAACGTTTATTTAGATAAAATTCTTTTACAACTTTATCTGCACTAAAAAGGGGGCCGCGCCTGTAAGACAAAATTCTACTAGCAGTAGTTTTACCAGATGCTAAAGAGCCTGTGATTCCAATTTTAATCATCTAAGTTTTGAGTTAAGAAGCTCAATAATTCTATCATCAATTTCTGGGTTAATTTTATTCCATAAATAAAAAGACTTTTGTCCTTGATAAATGAACATATCAAGACCATTAAAAACTTTTTTCCCCTCTTCTTTTAAAAAACTATACGTTTTTGTTTCTAGCGGATTATAAATTGTATCAATATAAATAACGTTTTCTTTTGTATTTAAGAAGTTAAAATTAAAATCCTCTCCATCTTTTAATCCTAAACTTGTAGCATTAATAATAATATCAAAATTTTTTATTTCTTTATCTAGATTATCCCATGATAATATATTTAAATAATTAAACTTTTTCTTTAGGAAAATACACTTCTCATATGTTCTATTTGTAATAGATATCTTTTTTACTCCAGATTTTTGTAAAGATAAAATTACAGATGGAGAAACACCTCCGGCTCCAATAACTAAAGCATTCTTGCTTGCGCAATGATCTATTTCTTTTAAATAGGCAGCTTGTAGTCCAAATACATCGGTGTTTTCGCCGATGACTTTTTCATCATCTAATAAAATAGTATTTACTGATCCAGTTATTTCCGCATCATTAATTATTTTATCTGTTTGATTAATAATTTTTTGTTTAAATGGTAAAGTAACATTTATGCCAGTTAGTTCCTTATCTCTAATTTTCTTCACTATGCTTTTAAGATCATTGTCGGCTACTTCAATAATTGAGTAGTCAGCGTTTATACCGTACTTATTAAGCCAATAATTATGTAGAATTGGTGATAGAGAGTGTCTCACAGGATTACCAATTATTCCAAATTTTTTTTTCATTTTTGATATCTATTAATGTAGTTTATTATTTCTTTAATTGGTAACCCCATTATTGAGTCTCTGTCTCCTTTAACATAATCAAACAATTCCAATCCTCCTGCCTCAATTTGATAAACACCATAAGACAGTAAGGTCTCTGTTTTTATTTTATTTAAGTACTTTGTTAATAAATCTTCTGTTAAATTTTTCATTTTTAACTCAGAAGCATCGGAATAGTTCCAAATCATTGATCCATTTTTTGAAATACAAACTGAACTAATAAGATAATGAACTGAATTATTAAGTTTTTTTAAAATTGAAAAAGCTTCTGCTCTATCTTTCGGCTTGTTTATTAATTCATCGTTCAGCGATACGACACTGTCTGCGCCAAGAACTAGCCGATCTGGGTTTTGACTGCTTATTTTAATGGATTTAATTTCAGCTAAATTTTTTGAGATCATTTCTGGATTAGCGCCCTCTGCTAGAAGGGACTCTTTAATCTCATCTTCATCAACATTTGAAATCATAACTTCATTATCAATTTTATACTTATCTAAAATTTGTTTTCGGACACCGCTTTTTGAAGCTAAGATTATTTTCATTTATTTTTTTTTATTTCAATAATTTTTAAGATAGATGCCGCAGTTTCCTCCACAGATCTTCTTGTAACATCAATGACTGGCCAGTTGTTTTTTTTAAATAACTTTTTTGAATTTTCCACTTCTTCTTTAATGGAGACTAAATCAGTATATTCTTTTAGATTTTGGTCTTTCATGATCGCAACTCTATTTCGCCTAATATCGGATAATCTTTCTGGGTCAGCTATCAAACCAACAATGCAAGACATTGTATTAGTTTTCAGATCTTCTGGAATTTTTTGATCTAATACTAGTGGTATATTAACAGTTTTGAGGCCTCTATTAGCTAAATAAATTGAGGTTGGTGTTTTACTTGTTCTGCTAACGCCCAAAAGGATTACGTCAGCACTATTAATATCATCAACTTTTTTTCCATCATCATGCGACATTGTAAATTGTATAGCCTCAATTCTTTTATAATAATCATCATCCAAGACATGCTGTGCGCTTGGTTTGTGGATTGCTTTTTGGTTCAACAGTTTTGAAAAGCTTAAAATTAAGTTACCTAAAACGCCGAAGCATGGAACTGAATTTTTTTCACTTTGATTCGCTAAATATTTAGCTAATTTTGTCTCGACAATGGTATATAGAATTAGTGAGTTTTCTAAATTGCTGCATTCTCTGATGATTTTATCAATTTGTTGTTCTGTCCGTATAAAAGCAAATTCTTTTTTTTCATAATCAAAATTAGCAAACTGAGATTTTAACGATAGGAAAATTCTATCAAGAGTTTCACCGGTAGAGTCAGACACAAGATATACATTGTATTTTTCGTTCATATCTTTGTTAATAAATCTTTAACAGATTGATGTTTTACCTAATAATTTATATTTCAAAAAAGTAATTAACATTAATTAACATTTCTTAAACACTTTATTGATTGTTGATAATAATGTTTTTTTAATGTTTATAAAATGAATAAAAACTTAAAAATGACTGAATCCAATCATACTTATTAACTTCATCATGTATAAAAGTTGTAAAAATCGTTATATAACTAATTAACAGGACCTAAAGCATTAAATATACTTATAAACTTTAATTATTATATGAGTAATCTTAAAGAAATTTTGACAAATAAAAAAATTTGTAAATCAATATGGTTTATGAGACAAGCAGGGAGATATTTACCTGAATTTAGAAAAATCAGATCCAAAAATCCAAATTTTATTGAATTATGTTTAAATAGCGATTTAAGTTCTGAAATTACATTACAGCCAATAAAAAGATTTAATATAGACTCAGCAATTATATTTTCAGATATACTTATGGTTCCTTATGCTTTGGGTCAAAAAGTTAGTTTTATTAAAAATCAAGGACCAAAACTGGAAAATTTTGATTTTAAAAAATTCGTGAATAACGATAAAATAACATTCACCCAAAGATTACTACCTGTTTACAAGGCTATTGAAAAAACGAGAAAAAATTTAGAAAAAAAAAAATCACTAATAGCATTTATTGGAGCGCCATGGACATTATTAATTTATATGCTTGGTGCAAAAATAAATAAATCTGAAATTAATTATAAAAAAATTAAAGATAGGGATTTTGAAGTAAATTTAATTTTAGATAAACTTAATGAATATCTATGCACACATATTGAAAACCAAATTAATTACGGAGCAGATGTGGTGCAGGTTTTTGACTCTTGGGCAGGATTAATATCTCCAAAAGATCTTCCAAACTACTGTTATATTCCAAACTTAAAAATTGTAGAGTTTTGTAAGAAAAAAAAAATTCCAGTTATATGTTTTCCACGAGGGATAAAAGAAAATTACAGTGAGTTTAACAATATAGTTAAACCCGACGGATTAAACATAGATTACGAGATCGACTTGGAGTGGGCTAAAAAGAATTTAAGAAATACTGTTATTCAAGGAGGTTTAAATCCAAAAAATTTATTACTGCCAGAACAGGAAATTATTAGTATAGCAAAAAGATATTTTGATGCATTCAAGGGTTTGCCTTATGTATTTAATCTTGGTCATGGTATGCTTCCAGAAACAGATCCTATTAAAGTAGGAAAGCTGGTTGATTTTTATAAGGAGTATTAACAATGAAAAATGATCACCCTGATATAAAATTTGGTAAGACTGGCGTTTTGCTAATAAATTTAGGAACACCTGACTCCACAAGTTGGTGGGATATAAGAAAATATTTAAAAGAATTTTTATCTGACAAAAGAGTTATAGAGGTTAACCCAGTATTATGGAAAATTATACTAAACTTATTTATATTAACCTTTAGACCTTCCAAAACAGCACATGCGTATAAAAAAATCTGGAGAAAAGAGACAAACGAGTCCCCGCTGCTTTATTTCACCAGAAACCAAGCTCAAAAATTAAAAGATAAAATTGGAAATGATAAAATCATTGTAGATTTCGCGATGAGATATGGTAATCCAAGCATAAAATTAAAGCTTAACCTTCTTAGGGACGCCGGATGTGAGAACATAATTATACTTCCACTTTATCCGCAATATGCAGCAGCTACTACCGCTACCGTATGTGACGAAGTTTACAGATCATTGATGGGCATGAGATGGCAGCCGAGCTTACAGATAATCCCGCACTACGAAAGTGAGCCAGCGTACATAGACGCATTAATCCACAGTATTAGAAATAAACTAGAAAAGATTAATTGGAAGCCAGATCTCATCATATCTTCTTATCACGGAATTCCAAAAAAATATTTTGACAAAGGAGATCCCTACCATTGTTATTGCCACAAAACCACAAGGTTAATGAAAGAAAAATTTAACAAGATAGACATAGAACTTACTTTTCAGTCAAGATTTGGACCACAAGAATGGTTAAAACCTTATACAGACAAAACTTTAGAAAATTTGCCTAGTATAGGTGTAAAAAACTTATTGGTTATTTGTCCTGGATTTGCCTCTGATTGTGTTGAGACCTTAGAAGAAATAAATATACAAGGTAAAAATAGTTTTTTAAGCAGTGGAGGTAAAAATTTTGATTTGATACCTTGCCTCAACGATAATGAAGATCATATTAATCTTTTTGAAAAATTAGTATCAAAATATATTTAAGATGAATTTATACTTATTATTCAAATCTCTCCATCTTATCGCTGTCATATCATGGATGGCAGGCCTCTTGTATTTGCCTCGTATTTTCGTTTATCATTCAGAAGCATCTCATGATTCTCAAAAAGATGTTTTTAAAATTATGGAAAGAAAATTATATAATTATATTATGATGCCAGCTATGTTATTGTCTTGGCTGTTTGGCGTATTATTAATTCACAGTCTTGGTTTTAGCGTTTTTTTAGAGCTATGGATGCAAATTAAAATAATATTAGTATCAGTTTTAACTTTTTATCATTTTTTATTAGGCAAATACCTAAATGATTTTGCAATAAACAGTAATCAAAAATCATCTAAATATTACAGATTTATTAATGAGGTCCCCACTATTATACTAATTGTTGTTGTATTTGTTATTGTTTTTAAGCCTTTATAATAGTACTTGAATTTTTACAAAAAAGTCATATATTTTTGTTACTTTCCTAAAATCAATTTATTCTCATGAACTTACAAGAATTAAAGCAAAAGAACCCTGCAGAGCTCATTAACGAGGCAGAAAAACTCGGTATCGAGAATCCAAGCACATTAAGAAAGCAAGAAATTCTTTTCGCTATTTTAAAAAAATTAGCTGAGAAAAATGAACAAATTACCGCTACAGGAGTGCTTGAAGTGCTGCAAGATGGCTTTGGTTTTTTAAGAGCAATTGAGTCCAATTATTTACCCGGCCCCGATGATATCTATGTTAGCCCTAGTCAGATTAGAAGATTTGGTTTAAGGACAGGAGATTCTGTTGAAGGTGAAATCAGGGGTCCAAAAGATGCAGAGAGATACTTTGCTCTTTTAAAAGTAAATAAAATTAATTTTGACGAGCCAGAGAAGGGAAAGAATAAAATAGCTTTTGACAACCTAACTCCACTGTACCCTAACGAAAGAATAAAATTAGAAGTTGAAACCACAAAAATTGAAAAGAAACCTGACAACACCGCAAGATTAATCGATTTAGTTAGTCCTATAGGCAAAGGTCAAAGGTCATTAATTGTATCACCACCTAGGGCCGGAAAAACAATAATTCTTCAAAATATTGCTCAATCGATAACAGCAAATCATCCAGAATGTTATTTAATGGTTTTACTAATTGATGAGAGGCCTGAGGAAGTAACAGACATGCAAAGATCTGTGAAAGGAGAGGTAGTCGCCTCAACATTTGATGAACCGGCTTCTCGGCATGTTGCCGTTGCAGAAATGGTTATAGAAAAAGCTAAGCGATTAGTTGAACATAAAAAAGACGTCGTAATACTACTTGACTCGATTACGAGATTGGGAAGGGCCTATAATGCAGTTATTCCAAGTTCAGGAAAAGTTTTAACTGGTGGTGTAGATGCAAACGCTCTTCAAAGACCAAAAAGGTTTTTTGGTGCTGCTCGTAATGTTGAAGAAGGCGGTTCTTTAACAATAATTTCAACAGCTTTAATAGATACCGGAAGTAGAATGGATGAGGTAATTTTCGAGGAATTTAAAGGTACCGGTAATTCAGAATTAATACTTGATCGAAAAGTTGCTGATAAGAGAATATATCCTGCATTAGATATTACAAGATCTGGAACTAGAAGAGAAGAACTTCTATTCGAAAAGGATGATTTATCAAAAATGAATGTGCTTAGAAGAATTATAAGTCCAATGGGCACAATGGATGGAATCGAATTCCTAATAGCAAAATTAAAAAATACAAAAAACAATGCAGATTTTTTTGACTCAATGAATAAATCGGCAAATTAAACTTATTGAATGGTCTGAGAGTTTAGAGAAGAATCAAATAAGTAGAAACTAATAATATCTTTTAGTGTTTGAACTTTACTTTCTAAGGAAATTGACTCAAGAAGTTTTTGTTTTTCCTCATTTGTAATCGGCGCGATCATTGATAAAGTATTAATTTGTTGTGTAAGGTCAAGTTTTTCAAATTCTACCCAATTTAATAACAAACCGTTTTTTTTGAAAAAAATTTTTGCTTTTGACATTAAATCTGAAGTGTTTATTTTTATTTCCGAATAATTGACATCAGCCACAAATTTAGCGTAGTCTACTTTAAATTCACGATACATTTTATTATTAGAAATCTCCTTTAAAATTTTAAATCTAGTGACCCCAGTTAAATTTATTAATATTCTTCCGTCTTTACTCTTCTGGTAATCGCTAATTTTGCCTAGACAGCCTATTCCGTAAACATCATTATCATTTTTTTTCGATTGAACCATGCCCATTAATTTATCCTTATTATAGGCATCGTTGACTAAATTTAGGTATCTCTGCTCAAAAATATTTAATGGTAGATTTGTTCGCGGAAAGTAAATTACACCACTGAGAGGGAAAACCGGTATGGTGGAAGGAAATACTTTCATAAAATTATTATATAAAAAAAATCGGCATATCGATAGTGGCATTTTATAATGGTTGACCGCTGACAAGACATTATACTATACTTTACTTATTGCGGGCATAGCTCAGTGGTAGAGCGTCTCGTTGCCAACGAGAAGGTCGAGGGTTCGAACCCCTTTGCCCGCTCCAAAATACGTTTTTATTTTTAACTGCGGCCATTTCCCACTAGTGGGAAAACAATAATAAGTAATAGAATGACATTTAAATTTAAAATGTCTGATCTATCAAAAAAAAACTGCGTTTCTTGTGATGGTAATATTCCACCTTTTGATACAAGTGAGATACATAAATATTTAAAAAAAGTTGATGGTTGGGACGTGGAAAGTGATGATGACAAAAGTTTTTATTTAATTAAGGATTTTAAGTTCAAAAATTTTGAAGAAAGCCAAAATTTTATTAATAAAGTAGGAAATTTAGCAGAAAAAGAAAACCATCATCCAGATATTACTTTTGGTTGGGGCTACTGTAAGATAAAAATTTTTACTCATGCTATTAAAGGGCTTGCAGAGAGTGATTTTATTTTAGCTGCAAAAATAGATAAAATTAATTAATGATTGAAATGCCTAATACCGGTAAAAAGCATTTTAATTTTTGCTTTATTTGCAGCATTTATAACTTCCTGATCTCTTATTGATCCGCCTGGCTGAATTATAGTTTTAACACCAGCTTTTATAAGAATATTTATTCCATCGGCAAACGGAAAAAAAGCATCTGATGCAGCTATAGAATTTCTAATTTTTGAAGATTGAAATTGCTTTGCTTTTTCAACTGCTATTTTGCAGCTATCTAGTCTACTAGGTTGGCCAGCACCAATACCTATTGTTGCAAAGTTATTGCACAAAACAATGGCATTTGATTTTACGTGTTTACAAATATTAAAAGCAAATTGTATCTCAGCAAATTCCTTTTTGCTGGGTTTTAATTTAGTTACGCATTTTAACTTTTTTTTATCAACAACAATATTGTCTTTGCTTTGTAATAGAAAAGATCTACCAAATGATTTTATAGAAGTGACATCTTTAAGCTTAAAATTAGATATATCAATTACTCTTAAATTTTTTTTTCTTTTTAAGATTTCCAAAGACTCTTTATCAAAACCTTTGGCTAAAATTACTTCTAAAAAATTTTTATTAATTTCTGAGGCAATTTTCTTATTGATCTTAAAATTACAGGCAATAACTCCCCCAAAGGCACTTATTGGATCTGAGGCGTAGGCATTTTTAAAAGAAGTTAGCGGATCCTTATTTTCAGATACTCCACAAGGATTGGCATGTTTAATAATTACAGTTCCAGAATTCTTTTTTAATGTATTTAGAATTTGTAAAGATGCAAATATATCATTGTAGTTGTTATAACTTAGATCTTTTCCATTAATTTGTGTAAATCCAAGTCGTTTATCCTCATAATCACTTATATATAAAGAGCTTTGTTGATGTGGATTTTCGCCGTATCTTAATTTTTGTAGTTTTCTTCCAAAAATCGTTTTTCTTTCAGGAAACTTAATTTTAAGTTTTTTATTGAACCAATTCGCAATCATGGAGTCATAATAAGCGGTTAAACCAAAAGCTTTTGAAGACATTAGTTCTCGAAATTTTAGAGATGTTTTTCCCTTAAAGGTTTCTAATTCTTCAATTAAAGACTTATAATCGTCTTTATTAGTAACAATAGAAACGTTTTTAAAGTTTTTCGCAGCAGCTCTAACCATTGTAGGCCCACCTATATCTATATTTTCGATTATTTTTTTTGAATTTTTGGTATTAAGAACTATTTTTTGAAAAGGATAAAAATTTACAATTATAAGATCAATAGCAGGAAAATTTTGTTTAGACATTTCACTTTTATGTTTTTTATTATGCCTGTCGTGAAGAATTCCCGCATGTATTTTAGGATGAAGGGTTTTAACTCTCCCATCCAACATTTCTTTAAAACCCGTGTATTTTGACAATTCAACACATTCATAACCTAATTTTCTAATGGAAGCATAAGTTCCGCCAGAGCTTATGATTTTTATATTGAATTTTTTTAATGTTTTAAGAAGTGAAATTAAGTTTCCTTTATTAGAAACGGATATCAAAGCATTTTTTACTTTTAAATTCATTATTAAATATTTTTTCTTATTATCCAATTAAAGATTTTATTTTTATTAACTAAATTACCACTGATTGTTATACAAGTACTTTCTATTATTTTTTTTTCACCTAAAAATATACTTTTTTCTATCTCTAAATTTTCATCGCTAATAGTAAAGAGTAGGGATTTATTTTTAGATATTTGAATTAAGGCACTATTTCCACTCATTGTTTTAACTACGCTTAGCTCTGGATTAATGTGAAATCTAAAAGCATATCTAATAGGATATCCATCTTTAATTTTAAAAATATGATCTGTGCCTTTAAGATAATTATTTGTTTTATCAATATATATTTCTCTTTTGTGTGTGCATCCAAATTTTTTTTCGTATCCATTATTTGAAGCGGAACAACCAATTAAATTACTTTCGTTTTTTGGAATAAAGTTAAATGATTTAAAACTATTTTGAATTGAATTTCCAAAAACTTTGTTAATCATCTCATTTTTCTCAAAATTTGTTATGGAAGTCTCATTAATGGTCAAGGTAGATTGACATGCAGTAAGCCTACTTAATAATTCAGCTTTATCTGAAATATGATTTCCGAATCCAGAGTTTGTAATTATTTTCATTCCATCTAAAAAATATTCGAAAGATAAAGGTCCTGATTGATAAGACTTAGAGAATTTCTTTTTTGGAGGTTTATCAATATCAATAAGTATAAAATGACTTTTATGTTTTATTTTAAATAATCCTCCTAAACCATTTATTTTATTATCTAAAGAAGAATTTTCTAGATGTCTTTGCATATGGGATAATTTAAGCGAAGTTGCTCCATTAAATAATGGTAAACAATTATTTGGAGTTTTAATAAAATTTATACAAATTAAATTTTTTTCAACAATATCTTCTAAAAATTCCGGAACATATTTTTGGCTATCCTTTATTATTTCTTTACAAAATATAAAATACTTTGAAAAAAAAATTAAATCATTTGGATTTCGGGACAAGGGAAAGCCATTATTATCAAAAAAATTTTTTATAAGATTTTCAATTTCTTTTATCCCAAGACTGTAGTTTTCCTCATATTCTTTAAAAACAAGCCCAGTAAGAATAAGAGCGGTTAAAATTTCTAATTTTTTTGAGAGATTCTTTTCAAATTTAATATTTTTCTTTAAATGATTAGTTTGATTGATAACGCAATCTAAAAAATTTTTTTTAAAGTCAAAAGTACTATTATCTAAAATTATATCTATATTTAAAATCCAACTAATAACTCTCACACTTAAAGTAGAGGTTTCCCATACTTTTTTTTTATATTTTGAATTTTTTATCATCCAAATATAAATAATTTTCTTAAGCTTTTTATGGTCAGCCTTTCTATCTAAAAGGTTAAGCCAAAAAAAATTATGCATTTGTTCTGTATCTCTCTTCTTATTTTCAAGCCAGAAAATATTTGGGTCAATATCACTAATTTTGAACGTTTTATCGTTTGATGGTGCAATAATTGAAAGTAAAAATGGATTTGGATTATAATAGATTTGTTTGGGAGTTCTAGATTCTAAGGATTTATTATAATTTTTAGATGAAAAATATAATTTCTTAAAAAACTTTATTAAGGTTATCTGACATGCAATCAAATAAAAATAGACACTTCTCAGGCCAAACATTTATTAATTATTTCTGAGAATTTCTATGTTTTTTCTTAGGTCACCTTCATTTTCTTTAAAAACGGTAGACCCCGATACAAGTATGTTTGCACCAGCATTTTTTGCTTCTGAACAATTTTGAAAATTAATTCCACCATCAATCTCTACATCTACTTTTAAATTTTCTTTACTAATTAAATCTCTAACTTTTTTTGTTTTTTCTAAAACTTCTGGCATAAATTTTTGACCTCCAAAACCAGGCTCGACACTCATAATTAAGACTAAATCAATTTGATTTAAATAATTTTTGATTAAATCAATCTTTGATTTTGGCTTTAGCGAAATACCGACTTTTATATTTTGCCTCTTTATTAATTCAATTGTTTTTGAAACGTCAGGTGTAGCTTCTGGGTGAAAAGTAATAATATCTGCACCAGCATCTGCAAAATCTTTTATAAAATTATCTACAGGTGAAATCATTAAATGAACATCAAAAGTTTTATTTGTAAGAGGTCTAAGTTTTTTTATTACCTCAGGCCCTATAGTCAGATTGGGTACAAAATGTCCATCCATAACATCAATATGAATATAATCAGCACCAGCTTTTTCTAAAGAGACGACTTCCTCGCCTAATTTGCTAAAATCAGCTGACAAAATTGAAGGAGAAATTTTAATTATACCACTCATAACTTGTTTATATTTTAAACTAAAACTTTGTCAAAAAAATTAAGGAATTAGTTGAATAATTGATAAAGTTGTCTTGAAAAATCACTTTCAAGTGGAAATGCTAGCATTCCCCAGACATCGTACCCTAAAATATACGGCATTGCATAAAATCTAAATAAATAGAAAAACCAAGCAACATATAGAGCTATAAATGGTCCAAATAAAAAACTTGGTGTGATAAACTTAAATAAATTAATAATTGGATTTGTATATTTGACAAAAACTCTCATAAAAAAAAATGTAGAGTCTTCTCTTTGAAAGATGTTCATAAATGCCCTACCTATCAAGGTCCACATAATAGTGCCAAGCAAGTAGTCTAAAACAATTGCCCACGTTGGTATCATATTTTTAAATTATCATGATTTAGATAAAAAAAAAGGGGCGAAAAAATCGCCCCTTTAAATTTAAAGTTTTTTTTTGTATCTACTGTTTACCAAGGATAGGTTTACCTGTTGGTATTCGTAGATCGTCTACCATTTTCTGAGTAGCTGGGCTTGGTTCTTTAGTCATTAAACTGACTACCACCATCACAACTAAACAAATAGGTGCACCGATTAAACCGAATCTCAGGTGGTCAATACCTAAGAATGGTTCATTTACACCACCGAAAATTGGCACTGAAAACTTAGGATATACCCATAATAGGTAAAATAATCCCGAAAGAATTCCAGTAACTATTCCAGCGATAGCACCTGCTCTAGTAGCTCTTTTCCACCATACACCAAGTACAAGTGGGAAGAACAAGCCTGACATTGCAAAGTCGAATGCCCAAGC
>Ga0181422_1000199_pt1 | contig 19041 bp, 24 predicted proteins | sample 45SPOviralmetaG_FD_130147 | JGI IMG/M metagenome (GOLD analysis project Ga0181422, IMG submission 130147) | Marine viral communities from the oligotrophic San Pedro Time Series (SPOT) site, San Pedro Channel, CA, USA - 45 SPOT_SRF_2013-07-18 | ecosystem: Environmental > Aquatic > Marine > Strait...
AAAATCAATAAGCACAGCATACGACATAAGCGAGTTTGTAGATGTAAACAGCAGTCAGGTAAACATAGCATTACCTTATAGAGAGGTGTCGTTTGGTTATGAAGATACAGATACATTTTTAGCTGCTACTCATAATCAACTATTCAGTCAAGAGTGGGCTAAGACAGACTTTACGCAAACAGACGCTGATGGTAATGTAGTTGATGGTTCTCTTTATAGCGTAGTAGCACCATTCGGACACCCTAAATACGAAAGACTTATAGATATTGACACAGAAAGCCAAACAGATATACAATGGGGTTATAGCGTAGATGATAACCAAGAGAGCTATATAGGTAAACCATTATTGTTTTATCCTGTATATACAAACCCAAGTGAGGTTATTAGCTTTATAGACTTTGTTAACCCTGATGGCACGTATGGTACACACTCATCAATTTCAGGTAGTGTAAATATGCCATCTAACAGCGTTTCTTTTAGCTCAGGTACATCTACTGATAATATTAATTTTAAGTTAGAGAAAAACGAATACACAGGGGATAGTGCGTTTACAGGTACGTTGTTTCAAAACTACCACACCAATTATATCACAAATGTATTCAACACAAAGAACAGGCTTACAAAAGTAAAAACATATCTACCCCTTAGAATCCTTTTAAACTTTACACTTGCTGACAACTTTGATATCAATGGCAAAAGGTATAAGATCAACAGCATAGAAACGAACTTAGCGACAGGCGAATCAAACATAGAACTATTAAACGAATTATGATACAGAATATCTTAGATTTACTACCCTATGTAAAAGATGGCTCGGAAAACATCCGAATAGCTAAAGGACAGAACTACCTACCTAAGAACTTAAAACAAGCATTTACCCAAATCAAAAAAGAAGCACAATGGGAAAAGTAATAACCATAGAATTAAGAGCAGAAACTAAGGGCGCACAGAAAGAGCTTGACCTAATCACGCAGGAGATTTTAGAGCAAAAGGAACTGACTATTGAATTGCAAAAAGAGTCTTTGAAATTAGAAGAACAATTAAAACGCACACCTAAAAATGCTATTGGTGCGCAAAAGAGATTAAAAAAACAAATTGAAGAACTTGGACTATCTATCAAGGATAATAATCTTGGTTTACGAGAATTAAACTTACAACGAACAAAAGCAGCAAAAACAGCCAAGACCCTTACAACAGGCACTAAAGACCTAACAGACCAAGTATCAAAAAACTATGGTATTACAGGTTTGGTTAACACTTTAACAGGTGGATTAGCTTCAAGGTATAGGGATTCTTATGATGCTGTTACAGGATTAAACAAAGGGCTAAAAGGTTTAAGGGGTGCGTTGCTTGCAACAGGTATTGGTGCAGCAGTAGTGGCAATAGGTCTTTTAACAAAGAATTGGGATAAGGTAAAGATGGCTATTGCAGGTACAACAGCAGAGCAAAAGAAATTTAATGAAACTCAAGCAGAAGCTAATGTAGCAGCAAACGAAGCATCAAAGTCTTTGCGCTCTTTAAGGGATGTGGTATTAGATGAAACTGCATCTCAGTCAGCTCGTAATCAAGCATTAGCTGATTTGTCTGAAACTGTTACCGAACTTAATGGTGTTACATTAGACCAAGAGGATGCACTTAAAAAAGTTACAGAAGCAACTGATCCATATATCAAAGCTGTGGAAGCGAGAGCTAAAGCAGAAGCATTTGCTAAAATAATTGCAGAAGAGGAAGCAAATATAATTAGAGAACAACAAAAAGATTTAACAGAACAAATTAGCACTCTTGATGTTTTAAAGACTGCGTTTACAAGTTTTGGCAATGCAGCATCTGCATCAGGTAACTTATCACAAACAGCATTTGAAAATCAACAAACATCAATAAACAAATCAAAAACATTAATAGGGGAGCTACAAACACAATATCAAAATTTTCTTACAACTGCACTTAACTTAGAAGCGGGTATAGGCGATGGTGTGGAAGCAACAACGAGAAGAGTGGTCACATCTGTATCTACAATCTCATCTGTTGGTGTACAATCTTTAGAAACAAACACTGAAATACAAGGCAATTTACTTACAAAGCAGGATAAAGGTGCAGAAGAGTTTTCACAAGCTGAAATTAATAGATTACAGTTACAGGCGGATTGGAATGAAAAAACAACAGAACAAAAAGTAGCCGCAGCTCAAAATGCACTCGCTAATGTAGCAAATAACTTGGGTAAAGAAACAGCAGCAGGTAAGGCAGCAGCCATAGCATCTACTTTAATCTCTACTTATCAAGGTGCGCAGTCAAGTTATCAATCTTTAGCGGGTATACCTGTCGTTGGCCCTGCGTTGGGTATCGCAGCAGCAGCAGCAGCTGTGGCAGGTGGTTTAAAAACAGTAAAAAGTATTCAATCTACAAAAACCCCACAGACAGCAGGTATAGGTAGTGGTGGTGCGAGTATAAGCAGTCCATCAAGACCTGCACCCCCATCTGTACCCCCTGCGTTTAATATTGTAGGCGCATCTGATACAAACCAATTAGCAGAAGCGATAGGTGGTCAAGCACAGCAACCTGTCAAAGCATTTGTAGTATCAAACGATGTAAGCACAGCACAGGAATTAGATAGAAATATTGTTAAGGGTGCATCATTAGGATAAAATACAAAAACCAAATTTTAAACGATATATAGTTATGCGAATTGTAGAGCTTATTTTAGATGATCAGGAAATCACAGGGATTGAAGCGATATCTGTCGTAGAGAACCCTGCAATCGAAGAGGATTTTATTGCACTAAAAAACGAAGAGATAAAACTTGCAGAAGTATCAACTGAGAAGCGTATCCTACTTGGTGCGTTATTAATTCCTAACAAACCTATATACAGACGTAAAGGCGAAGAGGAGTATTATATATACTTTTCAAGAGATACTGTATTAAAGGCATCGCAATTATACTTACAGAATGGCAATCAGAATAAAGCAACATTAGAACATCAACATAGCATTAACGGATTAACACTTGTAGAGAGTTGGATAGTAGAGGACGAAACACACGACAAAAGCAGAAAGTACGGACTAAATGTACCTGTGGGAACTTGGATGGGGGCTGTAAAAGTCAACAACGAAGAGATATGGGAATCGTATGTGCGCACAAAAAAAATTAAGGGGTTCTCGATCGAGGGGTATTTCGCTGACAAGATGGAACGTCCTAAAGAACCTATCAATGACTTTGATGAGGACGAAGCACAGGATATGCTTAAATACATTCGTAGGGTTGTTAAGCAAGATGGTAGATACAAAGATGGGCAAAAAGAGGAATTAGAATCCTACTCTGATTATCCAAGTGGTGTAAAGAATAACGCTAAGCGTGGTATCGAACTTAACGAAAAAGTAAACAACAAATGCGCTACTGATGTAGGTAAGATACGAGCGCAACAACTTGCACAAGGTAAACCCATCTCAAAAGAAACAATTAAACGTATGTACTCATATCTTAGCAGAGCAGAAGAGTACTACGATGAAAGCGATAGTAAAGCGTGTGGTACTATCTCATATCTTTTATGGGGTGGTAAAGCAGGTAAGCGATGGTCTGAAAGCAAACTAAAAGAATTAGGAGAAATAGATTTAGCTTCTCAGGTTCTAAACGATGAGATGGCTATTATAGATGATAGACTTGCATTTTCTACAAAAGAATTAGCAATAGCAGCAGCAAAAGATATAGGATGTGAGAGTTACCACGAACACGAGTTTGAGGGTAAGACTTGGTATATGCCTTGCGAACAGCACAGCTTAAAAAAACCATGCCAAGCAGGATATGTCCAATATGGTATGAAGATGAAAAACGGAAAAAAAGTACCTAATTGCATACCGATAGATGGCTAAGAGAATAGACTACATAAAAGTATTAAAGCCAAAGGTACGCAGAAAGGGTGTACACGCTAAAACCAAAATGAGCAGTATTAAGGGTTCAAAGCTATATAAGAAAAAATACAGAGGTCAAGGATGAAAAGGCGAAGGACACATAAATCATTTAAGACACCATCAAAGACAAGCCCTAAGGGATCAAGACGAGGATGTTTGTGTGAGGATAACACATACTCCATAAGCTGTTGTGATGGCAGCCATAGAGCGCAAGGGATAGGAAAAGTTTAATTCAAAATGCAAAATAAATTTTAAATACTATATATAATTATGAAAGCGACAGAAATTTTAAGTAAAATTAAAACCTATCTTGGGGAAGATACTGCTGATATCGTAGAAAATATCGAGCAATCCCAAGTAGTGGAGTTAGCACAAGCTAAACTCGATAACGGAACTGTCCTTGAAGCAGAAGCGTTTGAAGCAGGTAATGAAATCTTTATACTTACAGATGACGAGAAAGTAGCCGTACCCGTTGGCGAATATACAATGGAAGATGGTAAAATCCTTGTTGTTTCTGAGGAAGGTCTTATTGGCGAAATCAAATCTGAAAGCCAAGAGGAAGAAGAGGAAGTAGAAGCATCTGAGGAAGTTGAAGAGCAGCTTGAAGAGGAAGTGGAAGCTAAGTATGCAACTAAAGAAGAGTTAGCAGAAGTAAAGTCATTGGTTGAGGAAATCAAAACAATGATTGAAAACAAAGAGGAGATGAGCGAAGTAGAAGAGCAAGTGAAAGCAGAACTATCTGAAACACCCGCTACCGAAGCGATCACTCATAACCCTGAACCTAAAAAACAAGTCAATCTAAAATTTGCACAAAACAGAAAGCAAGGAACGATTGACCGAGTAATGCAAAAATTAATTAACAACTAAATATTTAAAAAATGCCGAATCCGACAATTACGAGCAGTTATGCAGGGGAATTTGCAGGAAAATACCTTGGAGCTGCTTTATTAAGTGCTGATACACTTGACAAAGGTGCTATCACAATTTTACCAAATGTAAAGTACAAAGCTGCTATGAAAGTAGGTGCTATGGCGAACCTTGTGCGTTCTGCTGATTGCGACTTTGACTCTACTACATCAACACTAACTCTAACTGAGAAAGTGCTTACACCAACTGAATTGCAAGTAAACTTACAACTATGTAAGAATGAATTGCACTCTGATTGGGAAGCTGCCCAAATGGGATTCTCTGCTTTTGATGAGTTACCACCATTGTTTTCTGACTACGTTATCGGTCGTGTAGCTGCTGAGGTTGCTGCCGCAACTGAAACTTCTATTTGGAGCGGTAGTGCAGGAGAAGGTAACTTTGATGGCTTTGAAACTCTATTGACTGCTGACTCAGACGTTAATGACGTAACCGCAGGTACAGTTACATCTACAAACGTAATTACAGAGCTTGGAAAAATCGTTGATGCGATTCCGTCTGCTGTTTACGGAAAAGACGATCTTACTATCTACGTTTCATCTAACATCGCTCGTTCTTACATTAGAGCTTTGGGTGGATTTGTTGCTACTATCGGTGCAGCAGGTTCTGACAACAAAGGAACTCAATGGTACGGGGGTGGAGAACTATCTTTTGATGGTATCAACATCTTTGTAGCTAAAGGTCTTGCTGACAACACAGCAGTAGCTGCTCAGAAGTCTAACCTATTCTTTGGCACAGGTTTGCTCGATGATAGAAATATCGTGAAGGTTTTAGACATGTCCGATTTAGACGGTTCATCCAATGTTCGTGTAGTTATGCGCTACACAGCAGGTGTGCAACATGGTATTGGTGGCGATATCGTTCTTTATTCGTAATCAATAATTCTCTAACTTAAAAGGGGTGGGTAAGCCGAGTGCCTACCTACCCTTTTTTATTAAAACAAAAAAATTATGCCTTGTTCAGTATCAAACGGAAGAGCGTTACCATGTAAGAGTGGTGTAGGTGGGCTGAAAAACATTTACTTTGCCCCATACACAACTACCACAGCTGCCTTAACTGACAGCTCAGGTACAATCACTTTAGATGATAGCGTATCTTTTTACAAATATGAAATCAAGGGTAACTCATCACTCGAAACAAGTATAAATTCGAGTAGAGAGAATGGCAGTACATTCTATGAGTCAACCCTTAATGTTACATTTACGTTTTTAGATGTAGCTACTCAAGAGCAGATCAAGCTCTTATCGCATGGTCGCCCCCAAATCGTTGTTGAAGATTATAATGGCAATGGCTTTTTGGTAGGTAAAGATCATGGTTCAGAAGTTACAGGGGGTACAGTTGTTACAGGTGCAGCTATGGGGGATTTAAGTGGATTTACACTTACCCTTACTGCTCAAGAAACAGCCCCACCATTCTTTGTAGCGACATTACCAACTGATGATTCATCATCGCCAATAGACCCAACTCCATAATTTTTTGTATATTAGCAAAGAGTTTTTTTCATTAAGTTTGGTTTAGTTATAGACAGGGGGTGTAAAAGCCCCCTTTTTTATATACAAAATTCAGAAACTTTACGATATATAGGTATGATACACCTTACTACATCAACCGATGCTCAAACAATCAAGGTTATACCACGAAATTATGCTACAAATGTAAGTATGGTACTTCGTGATGATTCTACAAATGCAGAGGTTACATATAGCGTAAGTACAACAACCAATAAGAACTATTTAGTGTTAAGCCAAGCACTTGCTTTAACTGAGGGTAGGTTTTATGATTTAACAATCAAAGAGGGTTCAAGCGTTATATTTAAAGATAAAGTATTTTGCACAGATCAGACTATCGACCAAGATACGAATAATTATTACTCAGTAAACGATGGGGAGTACACAAGTGATACAACCTACGATAACGATTACATCATATTATGAAAAACGATTTAAGGATAGTTAATTTAAGCACCTACACAAGCCCTACTGTAAAAGAAGTACGGAGTCAAGAGTTTGTATCGTATGGCGATGATAACAACTACTATCAACACCTTATCGACCTTTACAATGGTAGCCCAACAAACAACGCTTGTGTTACTGCTATAAGTGAGATGATATATGGAAAAGGTTTAGATGCTACCGATAGCAACAGAAAACCTGACCAATACGCACAGATGGTGTCTTTGTTTAATGCTGACTGTATTCGTAAGGTAGTGTATGATTTAAAACTTATGGGGCAATGTGCTTTGCAAGTTATCTATTCTAAGGATAGAAGTAAGATTGTAAAACTTGAGCATATCCCTGTTGAAACATTACGAGCTGAAAAGTGTAATGATAAAGGCGAAATAGAAGCATACTTTTATCACTACGATTGGGCTAAGTACAAAAAAAGCGATGAGCTTAAACGTATCCCTGCTTTTGGAACTTCTAAAGAGGGCTTAGAGATTATGTACATAAAACCTTATAGAGCAGGATTTAAATACTATTCGCCTGTTGATTATCAAGGGGGTACGCAATACGCAGAGTTAGAGGAAGAGATAAGCAATTACCACTTAAACAATATAATGAATGGCTTAGCACCATCAATGCTTATCAACTTCAACAACGGAACGCCCGATCCTGAGCAAAGAGAACTAATTGAAAGACGTATCTATGAGAAGTTTAGTGGTAGTAGCAATGCAGGTAAGTTTATCTTAGCATTTAACGATAACGCAGAAACTGCTGCTGACATACAACCTATTCAGCTTTCAGATGCACATAATCAATACCAATTCCTAAGCGATGAGAGTTCACGTAAGATACTTGTATCACACAGGGTAGTATCTCCTATGCTTTTGGGAATTAAAGACAATACAGGGCTTGGAAACAACGCAGACGAGCTTAAAACAGCTACTATCCTTATGGATAACACTGTGATACGTCCATTCCAAAGATTACTTATTGAGAGCTTTGAGCAAATCCTTGCTTACAATAACATCTCACTAAACCTATACTTTAAGACCTTACAACCTTTAGAATTTACTGACCTTGATAATGTAGAGGACTCTGAAACACGAGAAGAAGAAACAGGTGTAAAAATGAGTAAAGAGGAACTGTCAAAAGAAGATTTAACTGATGAAATGTATGATAATATATTTGATTCTTTAAAAGGCGAAATAGTTACAGACGAATGGGAGTTGGTTGACGAAAGAGATTACGATAAAGAAAACGTAAGTGAAGAAGAATGGGTAAGTAATTTCGTAAAAGAAAAGGAAACCCTTTATCAAGTTGCAAGTCAACCAAGTGGGTTTAGTTATTTAGACAAATCTAATTATAAGGTTAGATATAAGTATGCGATTGGCTCAAGAAAATCAGGTGGTAAATCAAGAAGGTTTTGTAGCGATATGATGGCTGCATCAAAAGCAGGGGTTGTATATCGTTTAGAGGACATAGATAGAGCATCACGAAATCTTAATTTTAAAGCCGCTGAGTTACCTATGCATAATAATCAGAAATTTTCTCTTTTTGAACATAAGGGCGGTATTTACTGCCGACATATATGGAAAGAGGTTTTATATGTTTTAAAGAAAAATAAAGAAAAAAGCGAAGATATATCTGACTATAAAAAAACAAAAGACATACCTAAAAGCTACAAACCAAAACCAAGAGGTAAAAAGAAATCAGAAATAGCACCAATTAACACCCCAACAAAAGGGGCTTATCCATCTTAATATGGCAACAGCACTATTTATATCAAGAACGGACTTAGTTAAGAACAGCATTATTGATGGTAATGTTGATACTGACAAGTTTATACAGTTTATCAAGATTGCGCAGGAGATTGAGGTGCAGAACTATTTAGGTACAGACCTATACAATAAGATTAGTGCAGATATCATCGCAGGTACGCTATCAGGGGATTATCTTAACCTTGTAAACGATTACGTTCAACCCATGCTTATATGGTGGGCGCAGGTTAATTACATCCCTTACGCTGCTTATCAAATAAAGAATGGTGGGGTATTTAAACATACATCTGAAAACGCTGAAAGTGCGAGTAGATCAGAGGTTGACTACTTAGTACAAAAAGCAAGAAACACAGCAGAGTATTACACTCGTAGATTTGTGGAGTATATGAATTTCAATAGCAATTTATTCCCTGAGTACAATAGCAACTCTGATAGCGATGTATATCCTGATAATGATTCATTGTTTAACGGATGGGTGCTTTGAGATACAAAATAAAAGATAAGAACATAATAAAATTAAAAAAGTTTTTAGATGCCAAACGAAATATATCACAGAAGCAATTGGGGCGAAAGTAAAGCAGAGGACTTTGGCGATGTGTACTACGACCACGCAGCGACCAATAAGCTATACAACCACTCTGACTATTACGAGAACTCAGATGGCACAGATGCGACCTTAAAAGACTTAAACAATAAAGCAAGTATAGTCTTAACACCTACTGCATATTCAGATGGTAGCTTAAATACTGTTATACCGCCTTACGCACCGAGTTATATAGAGAATGTAGCATTTGTTACTTCCGAGTGGAGTAATTTGCAAGAGAGTTGGTCTATTGACGAAACAAACAACAAACTTGTAGCAGAAGCGACTTGGACAGGTTTTAATAAAAGTGCACAGTATCCTATATCTGAAACGTTAGTCGGCAAAACTGTTAAGTTTTCTTTTGACGCAGTAGTAACGGCAGGTAAATTTCACTTTATTTCTCCTTTTAGCTCGGGTAATGTTGGATATGGTAGTCCTAATTATATTAATCAAAGTGGTAGTTATAGTTTTACATATGTTGCGACAGGTAGTAGTGTAAGATTTAGAAACAAAAGTACAGACTTTGCAGGAGAGATTACAAACATCAGAATAGAGGTAATTGAAGAAGCCGACTTTGACTTTAGTAGAGGTTCAAGTGCTACAAGAGTAAACGAGCAAGGGCTTGTAGAGGACGTACAGATATTAAGTGGAGAGCTTGTACAAAACGGAAACTTTGAGCAGATAGGTAGTGAAATAAGTAATGATGTAGGTTTTAATAATCCATCTAATTGGACATTAACAGGTCAATCTACTGTTTCAAATGGTAAAGCTCATATAGTGCAAAGTGATTCTTCAAATACAGGTATAACTTCAAGCACAAATATAATAAACAAAACATATAAAATAACAGGTGTTGTTTCTGATTATGTTAGTGGTAGCGTTGGTTTTGCGTCTTTAGGTAGTACAAATCCAAGAGCTGCTATACCATCTCAAAATGGTGCTTTTACTATATATTATACATCTACAAGAAGTACTCCAAGTACTTGGAATATTCAAAGAATTACATCGCCTTGTGACTTAAAATTAGACAACGTATCAGTAAAAGAGGTCGGACAGAATTGGACAATAAGCGGAGATAATTTTAGTATTGTCGATAGTGCTTTAAGAATTAACAGAGTTACAAATACAACTTTCATACAACAAAACGTCTTAACTTCAGGAAAAAAATATAAAGTAGAATTTGACGTTTTAGATAAAGCTGACAATAGCGGCAATTTTACAGTAAGATTAGGTAGTAACAATGTTTATAGTGTTTCAGATTATGAAGGTACAAAGTTTAGTAAAATACTAACTTCAAGTGGTACTGACTTTAGAATATACTCTTCATCAAATAATGGTGTTATTTATGTAGACAATGTATCAGTTAAAGAAATAACAGACGATACCGACTTACCAAGAATAGATTTTACAGATGGTACAGGAAGTTTGTTATTAGAGCCACAGAGGACTAACTCAGTGCCATATTCAAATGACTTTAGTCAACACGCTTTAACAGGGGGTTCAATTACTTCAGATGATATTGTTTCGCCTGATGGCAGTGTTAATGCTGACACTTTTGCAGAGGATACAAATAATAGCCAACACAAAATTAGAGAAGATATATCCGTTACATTAGGCACTTATACAATGTCTTGTTTTGTCAAAGGTACAGATAGATTTATTAGCTTTTATCCACAGGGTATAAGCACAGCTTACGCAGTTTTTGATATAGCAAATGAGAATGTAACTGCTTCAGGAGGTTCTGATTATGTAAGCAGTGATATACAAAATTATGGTAGTGGTTGGTATAGATGTAGTTTAACTTATAATGTAGATACAGGCACAAGTTATACCCATATTTATTTAAGTAATTCAAGTACAAATCCTTCGCCTACATATACAGGTAATGGCTCTGAAATGAGTTTTTATGGATTGCAACTTGAGGCAGGAGATTACCCAACGTCGTACATACCAACAAGCGGTTCAACAGTAACTCGCTCTGCTGACATAGCAAACAATAGTGGTAATGCTGACTTGTTTAATGATAGTGAGGGTGTGCTATATGCAGAGATAAAAAAAGACTCTAATGCTTTAGATAACGCATTTTCTATGATAACTATTGGAGATGCACTTAACAATAGATTGCAAATTGCTCTTATTGATAATTCTAATGATTTTGACGTACTCGTAGGGTCAAGCTCAGGTACAAATAACATATCGTCTGCTTTCAATTATGGTAGTTACAACAAAATAGCTTTAAGCTATAATTCAAGTGGATTTAAGGTTTTTCACGATGGCACTTTAGTAGGTAGTGATAGCAATACTATATCAGGTTTGAATTTACAAGAATTAAAATTTAGATTTGCTAATAATACTTCGTATGATTTCTACGGAGATGTAAAATGCGTAGCAGTATTTAAAGAAGCACTAAGTAATGATTTACTCGAAAGACTGACAGGCGAGGGTTACGAATCCTTTAGACTATTAGCAGAAGCAAACAATTATACAATTATATAAAATGGCAGTAAAATTAGGAAACGGTAATTGGGCAGTAAAAGAAGATAAGCTATTAGCATATAACGACAATAGTGGTTTATTCTTTAACAAAGAGTTTGACTTTTCAAGGGGTACGTCTGCAACGTATGTAGCTAAAGACGGACTAATCAAAACAGCGGGTATTCAACCTAACATAGTAAACAATGGAGATTTTGCTACTGACTCTGATTGGACTAAGGGTAGTGGGTGGTCTATAAGCGGTGGTAAAGCAGTTGGTAGTGCGACAGGTGCATCTTTATATCAAGCAGACGGGGCTAACTATACATCAGGAAAATTGTATAAAGTAACTTTCGAGGTTTTAGATTATGTTAGTGGAAGCGTAAGACCTGAGGTAACAAATGTGGCAGGTAGTTATGTTTCTTCTAATGGTGTTTTTATTCAATACATTACAGCTACATCTTCGTCTATTGGTGCTGAATTAAAAGGCAGTACATTTACAGGGTCAATAGATAATGTTACAGTACAAGAAATCCAAGCAGACACGCCAAGAATAGACTTTACTAATGACACTAAAGGGCATCTACTCTTAGAGCCGATTAGAACCAACTTGTTTGTATATAGCCAAGCTTTTAGCACTTGGCAAAAAATCAATAATATTGTTGTTACAGACAATTTTACTACTTCGCCTGATGGTACACAAAACTCTTCTAAACTTACCTTTGATGGCACAACAAATGGTAGAGTAGAAAAACCTGTGCCAACTACGATTGGAAATCAATATACTTTTTCTGTTTGGTTAAAAAACGACAATTTAGCAGACCCAACACAAGTTTGGATAGGTAATTCACAATTTGTACAAGGAGAATATGTTACAATTACAAATGAATGGCAAAGATTTACCACAACACAAACAGCAGATGGCACTACTGAATATCCAAGAGTAAATGTGAATCAGGTTGGAAGTATATTTGCTTGGGGTGCTCAATTTGAAGAGGGTTACCCAACGTCGTACATACCTACCACAGGAGCGACATCCACTCGTAATGCAGACGTATGTAATAATAGTGGCTCTGCACAAGACTTTAATTCAGAAGAAGGAGTATTGTATGCGGAGATTGCAAGTCTGACAAGTGATGTTAGTAGTGATAATAGAATTGTTTTAGCTAAAAGTGGAGATACAAACAATGTTATCAGACTTTATTATAATACCACAACAAATACAATAGAATATAAAATCAGGGTTGCATCAAGTAATGTTTGTGATTTAACTTATGATTTAGGAGATTCAACTGAATTTCATAAAATATGTGGTAAATGGAAGCAAAATGATTTTGCTCTTTGGGTTGATGGTGTAGAAGTAGCGACAGATACAGGTGGCGCAGTTTTCCCTGCTAACACCTTAAACACTTTAAACTTTTCAAATGCTAATGCGAGTGGAGATTTTTTCTACGGAAAAGTAAGAAACGTACAAGTATTTACAGAAGCTCTTACAGACGAACAATTAGAAAAATTAACAAGTTAGTATGTACGATAAAGCATCAATAGCGTTAATACCAAGTGGTTTTAAAAGTGGTGTAGTAGATAATCTATACTCTGTTTTGCCTTCAAATGGTAATGGAGATTTTAACCATAGCAGAAGCTCGCACGCAACACGAGTAAACAAAGACGGACTTATAGAATCAGTAGGATATGCACCACGCTTAGACTATACAGGTAATGTAGATTGCCCTCATTTGCTACTTGAGCCGAATAGGACTAACATATTTCAAAGGTCAGAGGAATTTGATAATGTATATTGGAGCAAAACATCAGCAACAATTACACCTAACTCAACAATATCGCCTGATGGAAGTTTAAGCGCAGATTTATTTAACATTAACAATCCAAGTGGGGAAGATATAGTTGCAAGAACATTGAGCTTTAGTAGTGGAGTTAAAACTAATATTAGCATTTTTGTTAAAGATAATGATTTTAATAATCAATTAATTTTAGGGATAAGCTCAAACTTAATTACTATAACTTATGATTTTTTAACGGAAACAATTTTATCAAGTACAGGCTCTTGGTTAAACAGTGTAAGCATAACTAAAGGATTTAATGGTTTTAACAGGATAGATTTTACTGTAAATCCAACATTTAACTCTTTTGCAATATTCCAAATAAAAACAAACAATCAAGGTAATGGTTCTTTTTACATTTGGGGCGCACAATTAGAGGAAGGAAGCTATCCAACAAGCTATATACCAACCTCAGGAAGTGCAGAAACACGCACAGCAGATATTTGCAATAATGCAGGTACAAGTGCAGAGTTTAACGACAGCGAGGGGGTTTTGTTTGCAGAAATTTCTACAAATGCAGACTCTAATTTTAAAAGAATATCTATTCATAGCGGTAGTTATGTAAATTCTGTTTTTCTTGATTTTGACAACACTAATAATTTATATGGAAAAGTTATTGTTGGAGGTAGTGCAGTAGTTACAATTATAGCAAGTGGTTTAAACATTGAAAATAACAATAAAATAGCATTATCTTATAAAGAAAATGATTTTAAACTATTTGTAAATGGCTCTAAAGTTGGAACAGACGTTACAGGTGCAACTCCAACAGGGTTAAATAATTTAGCTTTTGATTTAGGAGGAGGTCAAGATTTCTATGGGAAATGCAAACAGCTAATATATTTTAACGAAGCACTAAGCGATAGCGAATTACAAACACTAACAAGTTAATTAAATTAAAATGAAGTATATATTTAAGAAATATGAATTTGACAGTCAAAGTCAAGCTGAAACAAGGATAGCTGCTTTGCCATCAGTAACCGATGAGGATGGAAACGAAAGCCCATCACACAGCCATACAGTTGTGAAGCTCGGTTATTTGTGGACTACCGAACCTACCTACAATGAGGAAGGCGAAGTAGAAACAGAAGGCGTAGCATCTGACAATTACTCGGTTGACGTACTTTGGAAAGCAAGTGAGATTACAGAAGTTGACGAAGATGAAGAATCTACTGTAAGCTATCCTTACGGATGGTCAAGCAAAGAGATATCTGTCGAGGGTAACGGAGTGCATACGTTTGCAGGGTGGAACTTTAACGAATAGAAAGATGTCAGAACTGTCGAAAGATACTAAATTCAGTATGAGCATAGAAACTATTGTATCTCTTGCTATCGGTATAAGTACCGTAACAGCGTTTTACTTTAGCTTGAAAGCACAGATTGATAGAGCTATGGAATTACCTGAACCTGTAATCTCACGACAAGAGTACGACCTAAAGGATAACGCCATCCGTTCAGAGATTATGAATAATCGTGAGCTGATAGAAAAGAACTTTGAGAAACTTGAACTGATTGAGCAGCGTGTATATGAATTGAGATGAGAACTTTAATTGTCTTAGCGTTTTTACTATTTAGCCCTACTTCTTTAGGAGAAGTTGCAAAAGCAGATATTACAGTATTACAAGTCAATACACAATGGAACAAACAGCACAATATAGACCTTAATAATTTAATAGGGTGTGAAGTACAATTTGCTTGGTTGGAAGATCAAAACGATAACTTTAAGAAGCAAGTGCAGACTGTACCTGTTGTTATCATATATCACAAAGGCAGACCTGTACGCCAATGGGCTGCTGATCTTAGTTTTAAATTAAACTTAGATATAAACGAGATACAAAAGGTAATAGATAAAATATAAATTATGTGTGAATTTTGCATACATTGTGGATTATGTTAACATGAAATACTTTACTTATACAGAATTTGATAGCCCTGATGAAGTGGGAAGCGGTAAGAAAATGCACCCTGATATCTTAGAGATGTTAGACCAAGCAAGGGATAAGTTTGATAAGCCTATAAAAATTAACTCAGGGTATCGCACAGAAAAACACAACGATAAAGTAGGGGGTACGCCCAACAGTAGTCATTTAAAGGGCTTAGCTGTGGATATAGCTTGTAATAATTCAATAGATAGATATCACTTGCTTAATTGTCTTTTAGATGTAGGGTTTAAGCGTATAGGAATTGCAAACACTTTTATCCACGTAGATATAGACAAAGAGAAATCTAATGAAGTAATATGGACTTATGCGTAGTTTTTCAATTATACTACTTTTTCCCACATCTTTTATAACAGGTATATCTTATTATCCTGCAACAAATAGGTACAAATTTAATGAGCTGAATATATACTTATTTGTGTTTCAATTACAATTTAGAAAATATGAGTAAAAATAAGTTTAAGGACACGAAGGTGGGTAAGTTTTTAAAATCAGTCGGTTCTACGCTTGGCGATGGAGTGGGCGATATATTGCCTGACAACGGATTCTTAGGTGTCTTAAAGCGACTTATAGCAAAAGATGATACCCTTACCCCACAAGATAAAGAAACTGCCTTAAAACTGCTTGAAATGGATTCTATGGAGATTCAGGAAGTAAGTAGGCGTTGGCAATCTGATATGACTTCTGATAGTTGGTTAAGCAAGAATGTAAGACCATTAACGCTTATATATTTAACCCTTGCGACTACAATCTACATTGTGCTTGATAGTTTGAATATAGCGTTTGATATAGATCAGGCGTGGATAGAACTCTTAAAAACTTTACTCGTTACAATCTACGTAGCTTACTTTGGAAGTAGAGGTTTTGAAAAATATAAAAAAATCACTAAGTAGTATATATATAATATACTTTAAAAGTATAAATAATAGTATATTAATATTATATTATTATATTTATAGTTTAAATATATATTATTATATTATAATAAAGCAAAAAAAATGAAATTTGATTTAAAAATAGATTACTTAGGTAAAAAAGAGGATAAAGGCGATACTGAAAAGCATATCTACAATTTGTTGTTCAAGACTTACAATGCACAGATAGAAGGTAAGTTTGAGAAGTCAGAGATACGTCAAATAATACAAATATTAGATAACGCTATTGTCTAAAAAAGTATCACGTAAGAATCTTGTAAAGCGTTTAGATAATATCTTTAGTCAGTACATAAGACTTAGAAACGCTAATACTCAGGGCATAGCCGAGTGCTACACCTGTGGTAAGCAAGATCATTGGAAAAAACTACAATGTGGGCATTTTATGTCAAGAAAATCATATAGCACAAGATGGGATGAATTAAACTGTTCTGTGCAGTGTGTAAAGTGCAATATGTTTGAACAAGGAATGTCTTATGTGTTCGGTCTTAATCTTAATAAAGACTTTGGGGATGGTACTGCTGAGGGCTTACTACACAAGTCTAAGCAGATTGTTAAGCTACAAAACTATGAGTTAGAAGAGTTAATAACTAAATACACAGCTCTTGTCAAAAAGAAAATGAAATAGTACTTTTGTAGTGTTCATATCCGAACACGTTTTAATGTTATAATTGGGGGGTGCTTTGCCCCCCTTTTTGTTTTATTAAAAAAAATATATATATTTACACCAACATTAAAACTTTATTATGCAATTCAATTTAAATACGAAACAGCAGGATGCAATACTCTACGCTGTTACTTACACACTCGCAAACAAAGATAATGCGATGATGTCTAATCAAAATCTAAACAGCTTGTACGATGTGCTTGATCTGTTAAAGATAGAAGAGGATAAGCGATATAAACTATATAGCGGAACTCATGAAGGAATTTGATAAGGCACGATTAGAAAGTATGAGTAATAGAATAGAAGAGTTAGAAGCTCATATAGAAATTTTACAACAACAAATAGAAATATATTATGCAGAGTAAAATCACTCAAATAGAACCGAAAGGTACATATACAAACGCATCAGGTACTTTTAATAAGTATCAGGTGTATCTCGCAAATGGCAACAATTATCAGTTTTTAGCCAAAGGCGAATTTAAGAAGCAGGTAGGCGATGAGATTGAGTTTGAGATAACGAACCAACAATACAACACAGCTAAACTTGTATATAACAAACCCATGCCAACTGCACCAAGTGGTAACAGAGAGCAAATAATTGTTCGTCAAAGTATGGTAAAAGCTGCTGCGGACTTTCACGCATCTCGTCCTAATGCAGATATTGAAACAGTTATAGCAGATGCAACTAAACTTATAAATTTTGTAAACAATGGGTAGCATTATAGGTACAGTAAATAGAGTAGGAAAAACAACTACAAAAGGTAATTATCAATTTAGAGAACTTGTATTAAACACTAAAGAGCAATATCCTCAGATATTAAGCGTGGTATTTTCAAATGACAAATGCACGACTTTAGACCAATACAAAGAAGGCGATCACGTAGAGGTTCAGTACAACCTTAGAGGACGTGAGTGGACTAACCCACAGGGCGATGTCAAGGTATTCAACACAATACAAGCGTGGAAAATCCACAAACAAGCTGAGGGTGTAGAAGCTAAAGAACACGCACCTGATAGAGCAGATTTACCATTTTAAAAACGAGTGATGACGTTATCATCAATATACGTTCTTTTAATTATTTTGGGGGTGTGTCAAATCCACCCCCTTTTTTTTATAACTTTACCAAATGCTAATAAACTTCGACAAACATTTAAAGAAACTCAATGATATACGTGCAGGAAAAGTAAACGAGGGTTTACGCTTAGGGGTTGATAGATTAGACAACCACTTTAGACTCGTTTTTGGAAACCTAAATTTTGTTTTGGGGCACGCCAATACAGGTAAAACACACTTAGTATTTTATTTAATGTTTCTATACTCACAAAAACATAACGTAAGATGGCTTGTGTTTAGTAGTGAGAACGAACCCTATGCGTTAATTAGAAAGCTCATAGAATTTGCAGAGGGCAAACCAATTAACCAAATAGAGAAAGAGGACTTTAAAAAGCAATACGATTGGGTCTTTAATCATTTTAAGTTTGTAGATACCGAGAAAGCATACACTTACAAAGACCTTTTAGAACTTGCTACTTCAATAAAAAAGGCGTGGGATTATCAAGGGTTTTTAATTGATCCTTTAAACAGTTTAAAAAAGGATATCCCTAAGAACTCAAACAGCTATGAGTATAGCTACGAAAGTCTTACTGATATACGAATCTTCTGCAAACAGCATAATATTACTACTTGGATATGTGTTCACGCTGTTACAGAAGCACTAAGGAAAAAACACCCACAAGGTCATTACTACGCTAATCAACCTATACCACCTATGGCTTCTGATAGTGAGATGGGGGGTATGAGTATGAATAGAGCTGATGACTTTCTTGTGATACATAGGTACATCTATCATGAAACGGATTGGATATACTCAAACCTATATTCAGCTAAAGTTAAAAACCAAGAATTAGGGTACAAACCTACACCTATGGAAGATCCGATTAAGTTTAGAAGCATCTTAAATAATGTAGGTTTTGAAATAGATGGAAAAAATTTAGTAACTTACAATACCAAAGAACAAACAGATTTACCATTTTGAAAACAACACTTGAGAAGATTGCAGA
>Ga0181422_1000200_pt1 | contig 18967 bp, 16 predicted proteins | sample 45SPOviralmetaG_FD_130147 | JGI IMG/M metagenome (GOLD analysis project Ga0181422, IMG submission 130147) | Marine viral communities from the oligotrophic San Pedro Time Series (SPOT) site, San Pedro Channel, CA, USA - 45 SPOT_SRF_2013-07-18 | ecosystem: Environmental > Aquatic > Marine > Strait...
GGTGGTCTTGCGGTCTTACGGGACGGTCGAGACCCGCTCTACACCATGCAAGCGGCCGTGAACGTGGCCACGGTAGCCTTGCTCACATGGGTGATGGCGGCGCTCATGCTCGCTTGGCGAGACGCCGATTTGTCGGGTTGGTGGTTGTTGGTTAGCGCCACGACCTGCCTCGCTGCGGTCGGCGTGCTCGTGTTGGAATGGGTGCTAGGACACGATGCGGAATTGCTTCAGAAATTAAGTAAATTTGCTCACACGTTCCAAATGCTCCAAGTCGTTTGGTTGTGGGTGCTTCTCGGCTGGACGGTATGGGGAACGCTGGATTTACGAGGAGCTGAGCCCTTCCTCGAAGTTGTTGTTGTGTGGGTCACGCTCTTTTCTGGAATTGAATACCTCACGCGGTTCCAACTCGGTCGCATTCGCTGGAACGGAGGGTCGGCCCTCGACAAGGTCGTCGGTGTCAGTGCCTTGCTCACGAAGGCAGAGCTTACCGAGATGAAGGCGACATCAAGAGAATTGCTCAGCGCCGTTCGCTGGATGGTGCACGGAGCGACCCTTGTTTGGCTGTGTTGTTTACTGGCCTTCCAAAGCGGCGTGCTGCCCGATGGTTCTTCGCTAGCGACCTGGGGGCGCCCAACGCTATGGCTCGCCTCGGTCTACGGACTGATGTTTTGCAGTGAAGCCTGGCTTCGTCTACGAGGGCGATGGCCGAGTGAACACAACACCTCAAGTGCATGAGGGTTGGTGGTTTTATCATGGCCAGCACGATTGAGGAACCTTCGTATGACGTGGTTGAGTCCTACGCCGATTTTGAGATTAGGCGGTACGTCGAAACCGTACAAGCCCGTGTTCAAACATCCAGCCGAGGCGGCGGAGCGGCCTCGGGAGGCTTTCGACGAGTGGCCGGATACATCTTCGGTGGAAACGCTCAGCAGACATCCATCGCCATGACTGCTCCCGTGAGCATGTGGGAAGAGGATGGTTCAGGTTGGTTGGCCTTCACGATGCCTTCGGGATATTCCCTAGATTCATTACCGCAGCCAAACGATGGGGGAGTTCATCTTGTACCTCATGCAGGCTCCACCGTGGCCGTCATGAGTTTCTCGGGGCGAAACACGCCAGGGAAGGCAGACCGGATAGAAACAAAGCTACGCACGGCGATACAGCGAGAGGGGTATCAGCCGCTTGGCCCAGGCGTGCTTGCGCTTTACGACAATCCGTGGACGACCCTGCCGTTCCTTCGTCGAAACGAGTTGCACATCAAAATCGCATTAACATAAGGTCTGTGCCGTCAAAAACCATAGATACACGAAGAATCATGGAAATCCATGGAAGACCGGTTGGTGGAAGAATTGGTCGTCGGCGTTGGTGAAGTCGTTGGTGACGCTGTGGAGAACGTGATCGGGGAGCGCACCTGGGTGTATTCCTTGTGGCGTTTTTCGCTCTACGCAGTGCCATTCGGTTTTGCCATCTACCTCTTGAACGGCGTTTACGGATGGGTTTAATCTCGGACTGAACACTAAACGCGCTTATCAACGGGCACCACTTCATTGGCATGAGCATCATGCAAAACCATCCTTTTATTCCGCTGGATTGGAATGAACACTCTGCTGAAACGATGGTGGAGACGGGGGAAGTCAACTACGCTGAGTTGGCTCGCCGAAGGACCACACGAAATTTTTCTTCTAGGGGCGTTGATCGGCGCTTGATCGAGTTGGCCATCCTTTCAGGCTCCACGGCCCCAAACGGAGCCCATCTTCAACCGTGGACATGGGTTGCCATTCGCAACGAAGAATTGCAAGGGAAAATTCGAGAGGCGGCTGAAGCCGTGGAACGCAAGACCTACGCCCAACGAATGCCTGATGCGTGGTCGGAAGTGCTCGCACCGCTTGGGACGGACGCCGTCAAAGGACATTTGACCGACGCCCCGTGGATTGTTGTGTTGTTCAAACAAAAGAAACGTCAACGGGACAACGGTGAATGGGGGCCAACGTACTACGCCACAGAATCGTGTGGAATTGCAGCGGGATTGTTCATTCAATCCATTCATCGCATGGGACTCGTAACCCTTACACACACGCCTTCTCCCATGGGCTTCCTCAGGGATATTCTCGGACGACCGCAACACGAAGAGGCCATGCTGGTAATGCCGGTTGGCTATCCTGCGGAGCATGCTCAAGTTCCCGACATCCATCGGAAAACATTGGACCAAGTCGCCGTGTTCATCGACGAGCAGGCTTGAGGAAAGGTCGCGGTGTTGATATACGCGAGGATTGAGCGAAGGTCGGCGCAGGAGTCGCCCAGCTTGGTCAAAGGCGCTGGGATGAGGTCCCAGTCCGTAACGGTTCGCAGGTTCGAATCCTGCCTCCTGCATTCCTTTGTAGCAAGGTTACCTGTCCCTGACTTCTACCATGACGCTTGCGAGTTTCATGTTGAGAAGCACTTCCCCGAAATCCCTCGAATAAGCGCACAGTCTTCGCACGGATTCCGAGATGGACAATGAAGACGCCATTTGCCGATTTTTTTTCTCATCCTCGAAGATAGAATTCTCATAAACCTTCAACTCGGTTTGCAAGGCTTTGAGTTGACGGCGGGCTGTTTCAATTCGATGAGAATCTTGGGTTCGGATGTTGATCATCAACTCCTTGAGCGATTCCTGCCAAAGCGGAAGTTTTTGGATGGGCGGGGTCAAGTTGAGGCGGGGGATGTGTTCGCTATGTTCAATGATGAAAATTGTCAGGTTGTTGACATGGTCCATCATGCGTTCAAGACATCGCGCAAGGTTCGCAAATTCGAGGGCTTGACCTCGTGAGACATTCAGGCGCGAAGCGGCTTGGTAAGATTCAAACACGATACGAATTTGTCGCTCAACCAAATACAACAGGCCATCAACCTCGCTCTCACGTTCCTCGTGGTCTGAAATAAAATCGAGATCGCCGCCTGAAAAGACCTCTTGCAAATCACGAACGAGTGAGGACACGAGCAAGTACATGCGTTTTACGCTAGCATGAAGCGGCATGTCCCCTGGATTGAGCAAACACCTCAATTCAGTGGTGGTTGGTGTTTCTTCCACGATTTCAAATCCTCGGGTGCAGCGGAGAAATCGTCGGATAATTTTGGCCGGAGATGAATGGTTCTCTGAATGAGACACCACAATGAGGTCGGCTCCCGAAATATACGCCCCCATGAGGTGGTCATGAAGGCTATTATCGGGGATTTCTCCGAGATTAATTCTGACATGCCGTTCCACTCGCTGATGTTGTTCAAGCGGGGTAATGCGCAATGCTCCACTTGGCCGCCAGTCAACTTTCAGCGATGAACGGGGTTCAAGTTGATTGTGCAAAACCCATGGTTTTGGAAGGCTTAGGGTGAACGTGCTTCCGCCGGTAGCTTGCAATTTTCGTACGTCATGATCGCCGGGACCAAGGGCCATGGCGTTCTTAGAATATATTGCTATATAGAATATACTCCCGCTACTATAAGTATTGAGTTTTGCTGGGATATTCATGGAACCTCTAACGGTTGTCTTGATTGGTTTGGCTTTGATTGTCTGTGCCTACATGGCGTGGAACATTGGTGCAAACGATGTTGCGAATGCGATGGGAACTTCGGTCGGTTCTCGCGCCCTGACATTGAAGCAAGCGGTGATCATCGCCGCTGTCTTTGAATTCGCGGGGGCGTTCTTTGCGGGTGATGCGGTTACTGATACCGTTCGCAAAGGGATTCTCAGTGTGGATTTCGCAGACCCGATGGTTGATGAAGTCTTTTCCACTGACATTGCCCTTGGTTTCATTGCCGCCATGATGGCGGCCGCAACGTGGCTGACCATCGCTACGCGCTATGGCCTCCCCGTGTCGACAACCCATTCCATCATCGGCGGTATCCTCGGTGTAGGACTTATCCTCGAGGTAAAATACTCAACCAGTCTCATCGATTGGGAAGTTGTTCGTAAAGTCGTCATGTCGTGGGTCGCCAGTCCATTGATGGGTGGTTTAATCGGTTTCTTCTCGTTTATTATCATCAAGAAGCTCATTCTTGACAACGACAACCCTGTTGAACGCTCTATGTGGCTTGCCCCAATACTTGCTTTCCCGACGTTTTTCGTTCTTGGTCTGGCACTGCAGTACAAAGCCCTCAAGGGGTTCATATCAAAGGCGGCCTCCAACGGATGGATTGAAGACAAGAACGACTGGTTACCAGTGAAAGAAAACGGTGTCTTCAACCCGTGGGCTGAAAATGCTTGGATCCCCCTCAACTCCATCATGCTTGCAGCAGCCATCGGTGCCGTCTCAAGCATGGTGCTTTACATGGTTCTTCGGCGCATCGACATCAACGAAGAAAAGCGTGGTTTCAAGGGCGTTGAGCGAATTTTCGTCTGGCTTCAAATCATCACGGCTGCCTACGTTGCGTTTGCTCATGGCGCGAACGACCGTTCCAACGCCATCGGCCCGATGGCGGCTGTGTGGCAGGTCCTCAGCAGTGAGACTGGTCAGTTGGCCGCGAAGGCTGAAATTCCACTCTGGTTGGTGCTGCTCGGCTCCGCCGGTATTGCCGTCGGTGTCCTCACATGGGGCTGGCGAGTTATGGAGACCATCGGAAAGAAAATCACCGACATCACGCCCACACGCGGTTTTGCTGCTGAATTTGGCGCAGCAACCACCATCCTCGTCTTCTCGATGCCCTTCCTCGCTGTGCCGGTTTCAACCACGCACACCTTGGTTGGTGCGGTGGTGGGTGTTGGTCTTGCAGGCGGTGCGAAAGCCGTTGACTTCCGTGTGTTCGGGAAGATTGCTGCTTCCTGGGTGGCGAGTGTCCCGGCGGCCGCCTTTGGAGCCGTTGTTTTATTCGTCGCATCGGGTGGCGATGTACTCAACATGATCGTGATATTGCCCCTCGCCTTCATAGCGGTTGGAGTCGCTATTTGGAAGAGTGGTTCAGAGGTCCATGTTGAAGACGCTCTTTCTGATGTTGGTGGCGACGGGCATGAAGTGACGCCGTTTGAGTTGTTCCACGAGCATGCACGAGCCGTCGAAGAGACGGTTGAGTATATGTTGGAGGCAGTGAATGCGGCCTGCGATGGTGAAGATGCAACCGATGCCATTGAGATGACGATCAAGACCGAGCTCAAAGCCGACTATGTCAAGGCAGAAGTGCGGCGATTGGCCCTGAACGACCGGCGATTTGGTGTGCATACATCAATCGACGACTTCCTTTACATGGTGAGTCGACAGGACAGGATTGCTGACTATGCTCAGAATGTAGCAGAACAGTTGGCCTTCCGCCCACTCTTTGATGATGAGCAAGCCAAGCAAAATCTGAAGGAGATGGCGAAGGCTGTCTCCGAAACGGTGGCGAAGTACGAAGATGCGGTGGAAGCGCTACGCGACTTCACCATCAGCGGACAGACCAAGGCTGCCGAAGAGAAGCTCGCAGAATTGATTCGTGAAGTGAACCTCAAGGAGCATGAAGCCGATGGTGTTGAAGCAAAGGCAGCCGCCTACGTGTTCTCCAACGGCGATGATGCCCCGTTGGCCGCCATGCACATGTACAGAGTGCTCCAGCGACTCGACGACGTGGCGAACGCCTGTGAAAAGGCCGCCAATGCGTTCCTACCCATCCTGAATCGTTGATGTGGTTCCCTCCGGTGCGGATGGCGTTGTGTTACGAGTGGGTATGAGTTTGTGAGTTCAATCAAAGTTATGTCCGGCCTGCCCTTAGGTGGACCATGACCCAACAGAACATTGACTTTATTGGCGGTGGATTCAAACTCACACTCCCCTACACCTTCGTAGGGTGGATTGTCTGGATTATCGGGCTCCTCATCGTTGGGTTTGGTGCTGTAGCGTCAGTTTCGGACCCCTACGGAATCGCCCTTTGTGCCATCGGCTTTACCGTCATGGCATTGATCTCCCCAGGAAGTTTGTCAGCGGGCTTGCATCGACTTCGAAAGGACTCAATCTCCTCTGCTGATTTGCAAGCCAAAGCTGAGCAAAGCGGGTACACGATGGAGAACTGGTTTCTCCAACAGAGCACGTTGGTTCCTACCAACGACCCCAGCGATTGGATTCTCCCTGCTCCCGGCCCCCAAACATGGAACATGAACAACATGTACGGGCCTCACGGTGACGGAACGCCGCTTCCGGAACACCCGGTCAAGATTGGTACGCCACAGCCCGCAACGATGACTCTCCATTTGGTGTTCGCTGGCCTAGCAGCCTTGGTCGTTCTGATCGTTGGCGGCATGGCTGTAACAGACCAAGAAGCAGATGTCGGAATCACGCCCGCCCTAGTGATTGCTGCTGCAGGATTCATTCTAACTCTCGTGAATTACTTCAGAGCAAAAGCGCTTCGACAGATGTTGGACACGCCCACTTCACTTGTCCGCTCGGCCGCTGTCGGCCATCCCGAACTGGTGGGTCAAGTGCGGCCTTGGGCAGCGGGGACCATGACCGTCCACGTTGACTCAAACCAGTCCATGTCAATGCCTAACATGCTCGGCTACCGATGGACCTACGAACAGTATCAATGTCGAACGGTCAAGGACAGCGAAGGCAACAGCAAAGAAGAGTGCAGTTGGGTCACGATTCGTACAGACAGCGGCGGTATGCCCTTCATCCTTCAAGATGGAACTGGTGGCATCAAAGTAAACTTGGAATCGTTCAAGCGAACCGATTACGGTCAATTCATCAAACAATGGGATGGGGCATTCGCCCAATCCCTCGGAAAACAAATGATGGCTTCGGCCGTTGCAAGCCTCATGAGAGGAACAAAAGTGAAGAAACACCGATGGACATTGTACGGCCTCCGTTCCGGAGACCCAGTCTATGTGCTGGGAGCGACCAAACCTCGTCCCGCAACTGAGGTTCAATCGGACCCGCAGGCGGATGGGACGGTTGGACACAGCACCATTGAAGTGTGGGGTGACGAAGATGCCCCCGGTATGAAGTGCACGTTAATGCGAGGGACTGAACTCTCCAACATTGGAAAGTCTCGCTCCGGATTTGAAATGATGGCTCCTCCAATTCTTCTCCTTCTCGGAGGGCTTTCCTTGATGGGTTTGGCCTGACCACCAACGAGCAGAAAACGGTGAGTGGTCATGGTTTCGGATGCAAATGAAATCGGGTCGGGAGTCATTGACCAAATGGTTGCGGGTGGCCTCATCTACGCAGCCCCATTATTCATCATCTCCCTTTTGTTATTTGTCGAAGGGAGCAAACGCATTCCGATGACGGTGGGCATCGTTGGCTTCGTGGTCGGGTTCGGGTTGGTTGGAGAACTCTACCCGCTCATTGGCGATAGTCCCCCCGTAAGTGATGCGCAATTTCGCTTTTTGGCCGCAGCAGCCGTGGGCGTAATGTCGGTGAGCGTCGCCCAGGTATCGATGCGTTTTCTTGCGGCAGGGCTCGTTTTTCTCGCCATTACCAACCTCATCAAAACTGGATCTCAATATGGCGTTGATTTTGAGGGCGATGCTATCCTTTCCGGGGTTCTAACAATCATTGCCTTCTTCCTAAGCATGTCATTTCGTAGGTTGGTTCCAGCACTCATGGCAGGACTCATCGGCACGCTTGGGATGATGTTCGCCATCTACATTGCCGTGGGTTGGGATGTCACGCGGCTTGACGGCGTTTCTGCCCCCGATGCCTACCTCGGCCTTGTCGGGATGGTGGCCAGTGCGTTCATCCAATGGCGCAAACTCAAAGAAAAGGAAGACAGGGATGACTTCGGTGAGAAGGAGTACGACTTCTAAACAACCAAAATCATCTACCGTGTGCTGCACCATGGTTCCATGTCCGTTGCTTTTGTGACCGGAGCCAACCGGGGAATTGGGTTTGAACTTGTGAGACAATTGCTTGATCAAAATTACACGGTCCATGCGACCTACCGAAGCAGCATGGGGGGTTTGGAAGGGTTGAACCATCCAGATGTGCATTGCCATCAAATGGATGTCCGCGATTCAGCCCAGGTAAGCGCTGTCTTGGAAAGCATTTCAACACCGATTGACCTTCTGATCAATAACGCAGGCATCGCTGATGGCCGCTGGTCTTCATTGGAGGAAATCGACTTCGAAACCGTATCCAACGTGATGGAAGTGAACGCCATCGCTCCGGTACGCGTGACGCAATCGGCCTTGCCTCTGCTGGCTCGGGGTGGAGCAACGGTGGTCATGATCACAAGCCTCATGGGCTCAATAAAAGATTGCATGAGTGGGCGCTCGTACGCCTATCGTGCCTCGAAGACGGCGCTAAACATGTTCACGACGGCCATGAAAAGTGAGCTTCAAGCCGTGGGCATCTCGGTCATGCTGATTCATCCTGGTTGGGTCGAAACCGACATGGGTGGGCCGAAGGCTCCACTGCAAACCTCAGAGAGCGTTGCAGGAATCCTTGCTCGAATCGATGAGCAAACCCTTGAGGGATCGGGGCGATTCGTAGACTACGCTGGACACACCCTTCCTTGGTAAGGGTAGGTTGTCAACGATTCAATCAGAACCGGCCAGCGTTCATGACCTTGTTCCACGCAGCGATGAAGTCGGCAACGAACTTGTCGTTGTTGTCATCTTGAGCGTAGACTTCGGCGATGGCCCGGAGTTGGGAATTGCTGCCGAACACCAAATCGTACCGTGTGGCAGTTCGCACATCAGCGCCAGTTGAACGGTCTTTTGCCTGGTAGGAGTTGCTACCGGTCGGGGTCCAAGCAACGTTCATGTCGAGCAACGTTGAGAAGAACGACGTGTCCAGGGTTGTACCGTCGCTCCAAAGGCCGCGTTCATCCGAACTGACACCGAGGGCTCGAAGACCTCCAACCAAAACGGTCATCTCTGGAGCAGAGAGGCCGAGAAGTTGGGCTTTATCCAACATCATCTCTTCTGGAGTCACAGCGTAATTCTTCAACAAGAAATTGCGGAAACCACAGGAAACGGGTTGCAGCACGTCAAACGATGCTGCATCGGTCTGTTCTTCCGTAGCGTCGCCACGGCCGGCGGAGAAGGGGACGGATGCTCCGCTCGCCATCTCAATCCCGGCGTTCCCAGCGAGAACGATGGTGTCAGCCACGCTGGCACCATGCGCAGTTGCAAGTGGTTCAAGGACACTGAGGACCTTGGCCAGCTGGGCTGGTTTGTTCGCTTCCCAGTCCTTTTGCGGAGAGAGGCGAATACGAGCGCCGTCGGCTCCACCTCGCATGTCTGAGCCACGGTAGGTCGATGCACTTGCCCAAGCGGTTTCCACCAGTTCAGCGATGGAAAGACCACTGCCTTTGATGGCTTCCTTGAGGGCATCGGCGTCGTAGGACGTTGTGCCTGGGGTAACCGGGTCTTGCCAAATGAAATCCTCATCGGGCACATCGGGGCCAAGGTAGCGTGCCTTTGGACCCATGTCTCGGTGAAGGAGTTTGAACCACGCACGGGAGAAGGCGTCAGCAAATTCTTCAGGATTCTCATGGAATCGCTTGGAAATCTTTCGGTACTCAGGGTCCCGAATCATGGCCATGTCAGCGGTGGTCATCATGGTTGGGACTTTGATGGAGGAATCTTCTGCGTCTGGAGCCATGTCGGATTCTTCTTGGTTCGCTGGCGTCCATTGGTGGGCCCCTGCTGGGCTCTTTTCCAACACCCAGTCTTCTTCGTACTTGAAGAGCATGTCAAAGTAGCCATTGTCCCACTTGATGGGATTTGATGTCCAAGCCCCTTCAATGCCGCTGGTGATGGTGTCGCGACCGGCCCCTGAGCCATAATCGCTGGTCCATCCAAGGCCTTGTTCTTCGAGATTAGCACCTTCGGGTTCAGGTCCTTTGTGGTCTTCTGGTCCGGCTCCGTGAGCCTTTCCGAACGTGTGCCCACCCGCAGCGAGAGCAACCGTTTCTTCGTCGTTCATGGCCATGCGGCTGAACGTTTCACGGATGTCTTGCGCACTAAGCAACGGGTCGGGATTCGCATTGGGTCCTTGCGGGTTGACGTAGATGAGGCCCATTTGAACTGCTGCAAGCGGGTTTTCAAGGTCCTGGCGCGTGTCGCCGTAGCGGTTGTCTCCAAGCCACTCGTCTTCGCTTCCCCAGTAGGTGTCATCTTCTGGTTGCCAAATGTCTGGTCGGCCTCCACCAAATCCAAGGACAGGCCCCCCCATTGATTCAATGGCGATTTGTCCCGTGAGGATCAGAAGGTCAGCCCAACTGATGGCGTTGCCGTACTTCTTCTTGATGGGCCAAAGAAGGCGTCGGGCTTTGTCGAGGTTGCCGTTGTCGGGCCAACTGTTGAGAGGAGCGAAGCGTTGTGCGCCAGTTCCACCACCACCTCGACCATCACCGGTACGGTAGGTTCCAGCAGCGTGCCAGGTCATGCGAATGAAAAAGGGCCCATAGTGACCATAATCAGCAGGCCACCAGTCTTGGTTGTCGGTCATCAAGGCGTGAAGATCTGCTTTCAAACCAGGGTAGTCGAGATTCTTGAACGCTTCTGCGTAGTCAAAATCCGCACCCATTGGATTTGATTTCATGCCGTGTTGATGAAGGATACCGAGATTGAGGCCTTTTGGCCACCAGTCTTGATTCGTTCGCTTGTCTGAAGTTGAGGAGGTTTGTCCCCCGTGCATGACAGGGCACTCACCTTTACTACCGAAGTTCTGCATGTTTCCCAATGCGTGGAGGTCACATATAATGTTGAGTTCTGCTCATCCTCAAGTCAATGTTCAAAGAGCGGGGGCATAAACGAACATTATGGAGGAGCATGCGCCAGTCATCACCCTCGTAAAAAAGGCCGAAATCGCTGCACGCCCTCCGCTTTCACCCGATGATTTGGCGCTTGAAAATACCCTAGAGATGCTCTGTTCCTTCCTTACGCTGGAGGATTTTATTTCGTTTCTTCAATCACCGATGTTTCAATCCTACGCCTGCCGAGAAGAGGTCTGGCTTGTTCTCGAAATCGGTTTGTATCGCGACCATACCAAAACTCTGCAACTCTATCCGGAAGCTGAGCACCTCGCTATAGCTGACGAAGCGATGACGGGGGGACTTGACGGCCACGTCTGGAAGGGCGTTCCAGGTGAAGAGTTGATGGCTGTATTGCAAAACTGGATGCATGTTGTGAGTCCAAATTAGAGATTTTTCTGGCACTGACGGGGTCATTTTTATGATGGTCTTGAGTTAACCATAACCATGGTTTCCGATGCCACACTGTCAGCGACCATCGTCAAAATCATTGGACTTGTCTCCGTTCTCCTGCTCGCCGGGGTGTTAGCTCGACGAGGGATGCGAGTGAACTACACCCGAAAAATCAACCACTTTGCAATCTTCTTCATTCCTGTTTTCGTTGACCAACAACTGGCCTCGGAGACATTTACCAACGTCGTTCATCTCGGCGTCAGCGCCATAGCGACGTTGGGCTTTCTCGTCATCTTCGTCGAGCCCATTCGCCGTCGCGTCCCGCTTTTCCAGTTAATGTTTGAAGGATTCGACCGGCCCGAAGACCGCCCGAATACCCTGCTTTGGCTTTGGACGCAATACGCCGCAGGCTTTGCCATCATGGTTCCAATGATTTGGAGGTTCAGTGATATGGGGTACGAATCCTTGGTGACCATCCCGATTCTCATCAACGCCGTTGGAGACGGTTTGGCTGAACCAGTGGGGATTCGTTATGGAAAGCGAAAATACACGGTCAAGGCATTGTTCACAAACCAGACCTTCACGCGTTCCATCGAAGGGAGTTCAGCCGTCTTCATCACGGGCGTCCTTGTCATGTTGTTGTACGCTGGGGAGTTTACGTCGATGCAATTTCTCGTGGGACTGGCGTTGGTTCCGATAGCGATGACGCTCACTGAGGCGTATTCGCCTCATGCGTGGGATACTCCATTCCTCATGCTGGTGGGCTATGGCACGCTCATGACGGTGCTCCAATTTTGAGGTGTCGGCCATTGGCCGTTTCATCTTCAATAGAAAATTGAACAACACGTGAGCGACCCGTCCGCTGCTCGGATCTCGCTCATGTCCACATCGATGGTTTCCAAACCTCGGTCGTGCAGGGCTTGTTTCACCGATGGATAGCCTTCAGCCACCATTACTTTTCCATTTGGCAAGCCAATGGTGTTGCAACCGTACGCTTCCTCACCTGGAATCCAAACGAGTTCGCATCCACTAGGAAGTTCTCCGAAATCGTCGGGTGAGAGGTAACCCTCAGGTACCAAAATGATGTTGTCAGTGGGCGTTGAAGATATGCTGGTCAGATGAAGAGCGTGGCCAGGGATGTCAATGACCCGCAGTTCATGGCCGAAGAACTCCAGCAAACTTTGGAGGCTAGCAATGCCAAGGTCGTTGGTACGAGACGATCGCCCCACAAAAAACAGGTTTCCAAGGCGGATGATGTCCCCCCCGTCCATTCTGGCTTCTCCGCCCATGGTGCAGGTTTGAACGCCTTCCAGTGCTTGCATCAAAAAATCGGCAATGGGTGGTTGTTCGGCCACGCGAGAGGGGTGGCCGGGCGTTGGAAGCAACATGTGACCATCAACGATAACGGCCTGATCTTCCACAAACATGCAATCTGGATGGTTCTCGTCGGCTTCGAGACGATGAACATCAACCCCGTTTGCTTCAAGGATTTGGACATAGGCCAATTGCTGTTGACGGGCCAATTCAATGTCGGTTGGCCCGTTTCCGAAAAAACGAGCGAGGGCCTTCGTATAGGACGAAGGAATGTTGCGAACGAGTGCCCGCTTCTTTTGGTCCAACCGGACGGTGGCCATGCTTGCAGACGCGGGCGGGCGTCCTTTAACCTCTTCGCCTTTTTTCGGTAGCCAATTTCCGCAGGATGGAAACATAGTCCCGCAGTAAAGCGTTTATTGGAAACGTTCATACCTTGCGATGTCAGTTCTTTTCTGTATGAACAAGGCACCGTTGAGTTGAACAGGGGGGGTCCAGTCGGCACGGTATGCTTCAACGTCAAATGAAGGCGATCATGTTGATGTCCATCATGTTCCTCGCTCCCCTTTCAGGATGTTTCGGAGAAACTGAAGAAACCGAACTCGGTGCAGAGGCGCTTGTGGTCGAAAGTGAAGGGGGGTTGTTGGGAGGTATGTGGCAGCAACTGTCGCTGACGGCCAATCAAGACCTTGCCGTTTACATTCCCTATTTCATACAAGACCCAGGATCTCTTCGTGCCCAAAATGGGACTGTATTGGATTTGAAGGCTGGAGAAAGCGTCGGTGTGAACGTTCTGTTCCCACCGAGAAATGCGAACGTTTCCTTCTTCCTCGGAGAGTTTGGAAGGGAAAACTGGCCAATTCGTATGGCCGGGGAATCATGGTCGGATTGGTTGGACAACCCTGTTCTGGACGGGGCTGTTCAAGCCGTTGAGAACGAAGATTTGGGTGGGCTCTGGCCTTGGCTTGTGGCAGGAAATGAAACTGGAGGAGAGGTTGTCGCCAAAACCATGGAAACCGTTCGTCCGCAACGTTCCGACCTTACCGATGCAGACGGCGTGGGCGCAAGCGATGGTTGGGTAAACGGCCGAGATGTCTATGACTGGGTTGATTTCATCACCGACCATACTCCTTGTGCAACATGTGGACCAGACGGCGCCGTAGGTTATCTCGACCGGTGGATCGGAAACGCCAACCCGTCGTATGAACACGCCATCACGTACTTTGAAGGCGTGATGAAGGGGTATGATTTGGACAGCGTTGAAGTGCACCGCTTCCAATCCAACACGGCTTGGGCCGTGAACATATGTGGCTACAAAACCGGGTCGGTTTATCCCGATGAATGGTTGATTTTTGGCGCTCATTTCGACATTGCACCCCCGGTCGCCTACACACCTGGTGCTGAAATTGGGGTTCCTGGCTATGGAACTCGACATGGCGCCTACGACAATGCTGCCGGGTCAAGCATGGTGCTCACGACGGCAAGTGTTCTGGCAGAATTCGATGCTCGCCGAACGATGGTGTTCTGTTTGTGGTCGTCTGAAGAAGAAGGTTTGTGGGGTTCTCGATCCTTTGCAAACGACTTGCCCGAGGGTGTCACGGTGAGCAATTATCTCAACCTCGACATGGCCGGCGTGAACTACCCTGGGGATTATGCCCTCTCGGTCTATTTGGGCCCTGACGGTACCGAAGAGGCCATCGACCAAGCTGGGATGTTCCATTTGGCTGAATGGATCGGTGCGGATGCGTTGGACCTAGGCTACCAAATGGAGCGGGGCCGAGAAGAGTGGTTAGCGGGTGGAGAAAGCCCGTTGTGGGGGAATGACTACGTCGATATGGTGGCCATCTACGAATCGCCAACCGCTCGCAGCGATCATGATTCATTCCAAAACATCGGCGTAGCCACGCTTGGCTGGAACGGTTTGGTGGACGGTTACCCGTGTTATCATCGCGAATGCGATACCATGGAGACCATGATTGAATACATGGAAACTGATACTTCAACAGGTACCGACAACATGGTTCATTCCTGGGACATTGTCACATGGTGGGCGGTTTACGCCTTCTTGCACATGGATCAAACGCCCGTTCCCAACGAACTTTGACATCGGTGAAGGTTCACTCTTCGTCTTCGATGGCCGTGTAGGTTGCCGGATAGAGGTACCTCGGATCGCGATCCTCGTCCATCTGCACCACATAGACACCCGACACCATTTCAGAAATGAAGAGGTAGCCTCGCGGGTCGTATTGCAGCCCCCAATCGAAGGGAATCATGCAGGACGCCCAGCAATCAGCCATGTCATAGCCGAGGGTTTCTTTCGGGTCCTCAATCCAGGTTGGGCCAGCTGGAAGATAGTAGCCCATGGTCAAGGTTTCCGCAAATTCTTCAATGGCTGGGAAGCCAACTTCCGGTGCTGGGACGCCGTCAACCCACTTGGTATCCTTCCAGATGTTGCTGTGGTCGGTCGCCCAGTTTCCTGCATGATAGTGCGTCCAGTAGACGTGTCCATTGGTTCCGGTATCACCGTTGTGAGGGCTGTAGATGTAGCCACCAGGGATGTAATGGTGCTCATGCTCGCTACCATCGGGAAGAATGCTGGTCCCAGGCAACTTCCACTTGCTCAGGAGGAAGGGTTTGGCCGGGTCGGTCGTGTCAATGGTCCAGATGTATCCAGTGTGGTTGGTGTTGGTGCCATATTCAGGTGCAATCATCGTTAGATGGCGCCAGTTAATGCCGAAAACTGGGTCTTCAGGCCCAGTGCCGCACTCGTCATCCCACGTGTTCACTGGGTCGAACTCTGCGGCGCCGTTGCACAAAAGATGGTCGTAAGGCACAGCGTAGTGTATCCAACCGTTTCCGTTCAGAGCGCCGGTGCTACCGCCCCATTCTTCGGGCGTCATGTTGGCGTGTCCGCCACCATCAGGGCCGTACCAGCCCTCCGAATCGCTCGGGCAACCGAGCCACCGGCCGACTTCGTTGTCCTGAGGCCATGAAATGCCTTCAGGGTCAGGAATGGTTGGGGGGTTTGAGACGTCAACAATGCGCAAGCCTGCATCCCAGTACGAAATGTAGAGCAAGGCTTGGCCAGTGATGGGATGGATGTGGAACACATTGTCGTGGTTGAACAGGGAGCCACCGCAGGTGGTTTCAGGTTCGGGAGAATAGCCGCCCCAGCGAATGATTTCACGGCTGGTGTTTTGGTCATCATCGTTGATATCAGGCCGCCATGATTCAAAACCAAGAGGAACATAGAACACCTGCGTTCCTTTGTAGAAAGTTCCTGAATCGCCTTCAACCATTTCGGGGTAAGGGTCGGCGCCATAGAGGAAGAGGTGGCACTGTTCTTCTTCACCTGTTGCAGGGTTGACGATTGGAGGGGCATCATCCCAATCGCACTTAACGTGCAGATCTTGATTGTGGAATCCGGCTGGAGGGTTATTCCATTCTGCGACCTTGATGGGCCCGTTTTTGTCTGAAACGTCAATGACATCGAGGCGATTGGCCCCACTGTTGGCATCATCGTCCTGAGGGATTGGGTCAAGGTCGCTGTTGGTCAGTTCGTGGTTGACCAGCACCCAGTTGTTGTCGGGTGTCACTTTGATGTCAATCATTCGACCGACTTCTGCGTAGTACGTGGACAGAAGGGTGATGTTGTTGGGCTTAGAGATGTCAAGAATCTCGAATTGGTTGTAAGAAGAGACATAAGCGTAGCAGCCACCTGTTCCATCTGGATATTTTTCACAGTCGTCCATGAAGTTGCCTTCGATTGAAATTTCCGAAGAATCGCCGGGTGTAGGCCCTACGTTCTTGAATTCGGGGAAACATTGACGTCCTGCGACGTTGTCAAGCTCAGCGGGTGGAGCAACATTACCATCACAATTGAGGTTGTGGTAATCAATGAGTTTCATGTTCGACGTTTGGAGCCTGTGGGCGAGAAGGTCGCTGTGGCTGTGGAACTCGTCTTCAATCTCCACGACTGGGTCAATCCACTCTTCAGAATCGCTGCTTTCGTTGCTTTCATCGTCATCAAGACTCATGTAAGCCAGCGCTGAAAAAACGCTAATTGTTAGTAAACTGGCCAATGCGATAACAATAACTTTGTCGGCCGCCCGCTCGTCTTCCCGGAGACGTCGTGTTTGCATGGACATGACGGGGTTAGAGTTGTATTTCAATTCAAGGGGTGCCTTGAATTTGGAGACGAATTTATTTTATGTAGCCGGCTTGGTTAGGACGGTTTAATGAAGCGAATCACCTCCTTGCTCAGTCTCTTGTTGTTCACTTCAGTCGTGCTCACAGGATCGGTTCAAGCTCATTCCGCAGACACCTTCACCGTAGTGATCAAAGAAAGTGGCCTTACGCCAAGTTCATCCCAAATCGCTTACAACGATTCGGTCATCTGGCACAACACCGATTCAAGAGAGAACATCACCCATCGAATTGTGTTTGATTTTGACGGCGACGGTTTGTTTAACGGTTCGGACGACTGGGATTCGGGAGAACTGCTGTCGGAATGTAACTCAACCACCGATAATTCCACAGAAAACAACAGTCAACCGGACTGCAACATCACCTTCCTCGTGTGGTTCAACGGCACATGGGGCATCGGTGAATACGCCTACCAAGATATGCTTTCGGACGGCACTGTACTGAACGGAACCGTCATTGTCACCGAGGACGTTCATGTCGAAAATTCGACTTCACCTGCCATTGGTAGTTCGTTTGGAACGTTTGAAAACAACAACGATGAGAGTGTAGAGGATGACGACAACGATGCCGATGATGTACGCCAGATGTTGCTCCTTTTGGGCGCAGCATCGGGTTTAGGAGCGGCCGGATTGTTGGTTCTCTTGCTGATGCGTCGTTCAGGAAGTGATGTCGTCAACGTGAGCGATGAAGAAGCGTAATCACCGCTTACCGTGACCTGAGTCCTTGGAACTGTCGAATGGTTTTTTGGAACGGCCCCCTATCCGAATTGGTTCGTTGATGGTGCCTATCCGGGAATCACAAGCCCTTGGCCTTCAAGTCTCAACGGCATAAATTTCAACTAGCATGGCGTTTATTTGTCTTTATGAGTGACGGAGGAGTCTGGTGGAGTAACGCAGGTGAAGAGAACATTGGAACACTGAGCGAACGTTTCAATGTTCTAGAAAAATCACCCTATGCTAGCCCTCGGATGACCATGGCGAATGATTCAGTCAGCATGGTAGCTGAAAGAGCACCGCCAATCTTCATGGCCATTATTTGCATCGGGATTGGAATAATAACGCCTCTGTTCGTAAATACACAATTCGGCCCTTTGGAGGGTTTTGATTTTGTTTTTTTAGGCGCGGTGATGGTCGTATTTACCGGCGCTGGTGTCTTGTTGCTTCGACAACATTTACGAGGCGATAAATGGCTTTTCATTCATGAAACTCATCTTGGGTTGCGGTATGAGAAAAGCGACAAAGGAATTCCAGAAGAATACAAACATATCCTTCATTCAGACGTGGTTAAAATCATCAGCCATGAACGCATCACAGAAAGTACTGACGAAGATGGTTCAACCACAACATATGTGAGTCATGTCACAAGTGTTCTGGTGTACAATAAAGATGAGCCAGAATCAAGGACTGATCAAGAGCTCTGTCTTTGCGTGACCGATATTCCTTCTTCAACGAAAGAGGAATCAGATGCCATCGCAGCGGCACTCAACTTTCTGATTCTCGCTACTCCTCCTCAATCAAGTGTTGAGTGACAGACTTAGTTTGCAGCACATGATAATTGGCGAGCGTCCTGGTTCTTTTCTCAATCGGTTATTTGACCAAGGTATTGATTTGATCGCTTTTCAAGGAAGGCAGCAATTGCTCTGATAAGAACGGCAGAAACGGCAGAAAATTCCCAAAAGGGATTTTGTCTGTATCTCAGCAACATCCATCGCATGAGCAGGAAACGCCACATGGATTACAGGTACAACACTCGCAAGGCATGGTATTTTTACAGTGGGATATGTGTTAAACCTAACGGAATTATCAGGCTTCATCCCCCGATTTACCGTTGAGTTTGGTTTCTCAGAGGGTGTTGAGGTAGCGCAGGTCTTCCAAAAAGAGGTCGAGAACCCAGTCGTTATCGCCCCACCACACGCGCTGGTATCCGAATCGGTCAACAAGAATCGTTCCAGTTTCATGGTTCACGGTGTAATCATCGGGGTGATGGCGTGCGCTGGAGTTGTTCTCATATTCTTCAATCGTGAGGCCAACGCCGAAATTGATCCAAACATTCTGCAAGGCATTCATGGAAGGGCTGTCGCTTTCATTGCTCGATGATGTAAGGTGAGCCCATTCTGAATTCGTTCCCGTTTTCCAATCATGCAAGACAGAAACGTTGTCTCGCCAAGGGTCGACGGTGATGGTCAAGAACGTGGTTTTGTTCAATTCATCCTCGGACAGTTGGGACTTGACCCACTTCATGTTGTGCGTAACGATTGGACAGATGTCCAAGCAGTTTGTGAACAAAAATGCAATGGCGAGGGTGGTGTTGGCGCCTTCCTCAGAATACGTCCAAGATGTCCCATCACTGGACATCA